>OLNF01000090.1_pt1 | contig 63090 bp, 55 predicted proteins | sample 1673061 | NCBI WGS metagenome assembly OLNF01 (sample SAMEA3136751, study PRJEB25190) | human gut metagenome
TAACCTCTCAGTTGGTTCATGATGGCTGTCAGCTGGCCCTCGTCAGCGATGAGCACATCGCGCGGCTTACTGCCGTGTGCTGCGCCCACGATGCCTGCCTTCTCAAGCTGGTCCATGAGTCGTCCGGCACGGTTGTAACCGATAGAGAATCGACGTTGTATCATACTTGTACTTCCCTGTTGCGATAGGACAATGGCATGGGCAGCTTCCTCGAAGAATGCGTCGAGATTACGTGTATCCACGTTTCCTGCTCCTGTGGCATTGTCATCGTTGGCTGGTTCTGGAAGTTCCATAGGTTCGATAGGACCAGGCTGTTCGCAGATGTACTCGTTGATGCGCTCGATTTCTGGTGTATCAACAAAGGCGCACTGTACACGGACAGGTTCGTTGCCGCAGAGATAGAGCATATCACCACGACCAATCAGCTGGTTGGCTCCTGTACGGTCAAGAATGGTCTTTGAGTCGATGGCAGATGTAACCTTAAAGGCGATACGGCCAGGGAAGTTAGCCTTGATATTACCCGTGATGATGCTGGTTGTAGGACGCTGGGTGGCAATAATCATGTGGATACCCACGGCACGTGCCAACTGGGCGATACGGGCAATAGGAAGTTCTACTTCCTTGCCGGCTGTCATGATCAGATCACCGAACTCATCTATAATCACCACGATGTATGGCATATACTCATGTCCATCTGTCAACTTCAACTTGTGGTTGATATACTTCTGGTTGTATTCTTTGATGTTACGGGCTCCTGCCTTTTTGAGCAAGTCGTAACGGCTATCCATCAGTACACACAGACTGTTCAGGGTTCTAACCACCTTGGTTACATCGGTTATGATAGGTTCTTCCTCATCAGGAACCGCAGCCATAAACTTATTGGCAATACGGGAGTAGACGCTAAACTCCACCTTCTTAGGGTCGATGAGAACCAGTTTGAGTTCGTTTGGATGTTTCTTGTATAATAAAGAGGTGATGATGGCATTCAAACCTACAGATTTACCCTGTCCGGTAGCACCCGCAACAAGCAGGTGAGGAATCTTTGCCAAATCAACCATAAACACTTCGTTGGTAATGGTCTTACCCAAAGCGATAGGTAACTCCATCTTGGTTTCTTGGAATTTCTTTGAGTTTAAAGTACTTTCCATACTAACGATGTTCGCCTTTGCGTTAGGTACCTCAATACCGATGGTTCCCTTACCTGGGATAGGAGCGATGATACGGATGCCGAGAGCTGCCAGACTCAAGGCGATGTCATCTTCCAGATTCTTGATCTTAGAGATACGTACGCCTTCTGCAGGCTGGATTTCGTAGAGTGTGATGGTAGGACCAACCGTAGCACGGATGGTTTTGATCTGTACGCCAAAGTTGCCCAGCACCTCGATGATGCGGTTTTTGTTGGCGCGCTGCTCTTCCTCATCGATGGATACGCCGTCATCCTCATACTTCTTCAGAAGATTGAGTACCGGATATTTATATCTGGTGAACGGCTCCTTCGGATTGATCGGAGTATTCAGTACTTCTGCATTGCTCAAGGTGTTGCCTGTAGCCTTCTCGTCGGCTGTGGCTACAGAGATGTCCATACCTATATGCTCAGAAGCTGCAGCAGCCTCGGCAGCTTGCTTTTCCAATGCTTCCTTTTCAGCCCGTTTTGTACGGAGTTCGCGCTGACGTGCAATGAGTGACATGTTCTCGTTCTGCGTGCCGTTGGCTATAGCGATGGTTTCATCTTTATCTGTATCACCTTCTGTTCCTGTAGCTTCCGGTCCGTCTGCCTCTGGCTCAACAGGCGTAGAAGGTGTGTCCGGATTTGCGAAAGTCTGGTCCGGATCCAGATTCAGGTCGATGACTTTGGCAGGTTCTTCTTCCTTATATTCTTCTTTCTCATCCTCTGTGCCAGCACCATATGCTGCGCTGGCGTATACCTCGTCGATAGCTTCCGTATCTTTCCTGTTCTTTCCATGGTTAGTAATCTCAAATTTCACCTTATTTGATATATAACCGATAGGGTTGAGTGCTTTTCTGATTACCGTAATGGTCTCAGTGGTGAGATAGGTGAGGAATGCTACCGCCACGAAGAAAAGAATGGCAGTAAGTCCGGGAGGCCCCATGATGTTCTCCAGATTCTGCACGACAAAGAGTCCGTGCTTTCCACCCGGATTGAATGTGAGGCTTGGCATGATAGGTGCGATGAACTTGGCAAAGGTTACCGACATCCATAGCATGACCACAATCATGCAGAAGAACCATTTCCACAGGTTCAGCTTGTAGGCATGCATCATCTGCAATCCCACCATAATGACAAAGAATGGGAGCATGAAGGCTGGAAATCCGAAATTGATGGCAATGAGCCAATAGGATACAATGGCTCCCCAGGATCCGCAGTAGTTCTGAAACAGTTTTTCCGTGTTGGTCCATTCGCCCGGCTTCAGATTTTCGAGCAGACTCTGGTCATTGGCTCCTGTGTTGAGAAAGGAGATCATAGCGATGATGATAACCACAGCAATGACTACCAAGGCTAATCCTATGAAAAAGTCGGTGATAGTATTGTTGAAAATATACTGTAAACCAATAGCTTCGCTAAAGGTTTTGGTCTTTTTTTCAATTCTTTTTTTAGCCATTTTATATATTTTTGAATAATTTATCTGCAAAATTAGCGAAAATAATTGAGAAAACAATTCTTTTTCTCATCTTTTTTTTCTAATTTTGCAACTTGTAAAGAATAAAAAGCATAATGAAGATTATTTTCACTAGTTTCGACAAGGCGGCAATCACGAATTTGCCAAGAGCTTTGTTTCCTGGCAAAATCGTAGTCGTTGACAAGCCTGAAGATACAGAAGCGGCTGTTAATGACCTACTTAGCCATTATATACTGGGTGTGGATACAGAAACGCGCCCATCATTCAAGCGTGGTCAGGCTTACCATGTTTCGTTGTTGCAGGTGAGTACACATGATACTTGTTATCTTTTCCGCCTGCATCATACGGGCATGACTCCTGCCATCATTCGCTTGCTCGAAGATACCACCGTGCCAAAAGTAGGACTTTCCTGGCACGATGACTTGCTGCAGCTCCATAAGCGAGCTGCTTTTAAGGCTGGCTACTTTATCGAGTTGCAGGATGTTGCTAAGAACTTTGGTATCGCAGACATGAGTCTGCAGAAACTGTATGCAAACCTGTTTCACCAGAAAATCAGCAAGGCGCAACGGTTGAGCAATTGGGAGGCTAGCGATTTGAAGGAATCGCAGGCTCTCTATGCAGCTACAGATGCCTGGTGCTGCATTAATCTGTATGAGGAGTTCAAGCGTTTGTCTGCTACAGGCGATTACGAGCTCGATGAACTCAGGGTATGATATAAGGTGGTAAGGAATAGAAATTGATAATCGTAAGAAACTTCATATATAAATATGTATAAAAGCGTATATTTAAAGAAAGGTAAGGAAGAATCGCTCAAGCGTTTTCATCCATGGATCTTCTCGGGTGCTATCCAGGCAATGGATGAGGGCATAGAGGAGGGCGACATTGTGAGAGTGTTTACCCGTAGTGGTGAATTCATTGCTATAGGTCATTATCAGATCGGTTCTATCGCTGTACGTGTTCTTTCTTTTAGAGATATAGAGATTGATGAGGAGTACTGGTGTGCCAGATTGGATTCGGCATATAAGATGAGACTCGCTTTGGGTATTGCCGGTAATTCATCCAATACTACTTATCGCTTGGTTCATGGTGAGGGTGATAACTTGCCGGGACTTGTTATCGACTGCTATGGTCCTACTGCTGTCATGCAGGCTCACAGTGTGGGTATGCATGTTTGCCGCATGGAGATAGCCAAAGCCTTGAAGAAGGTGATGGGCGAAGCACTGGAGAATATCTACTATAAGAGTGAGACGACCTTACCGTATAAGGCTGACCTCAGACAGGAAAATGGCTTTATACTGGGAGGTGATGCTGACGATGTTGCTGTAGAGAATGGACTGAAATTCCATATCGACTGGTTGCGTGGTCAGAAAACGGGTTTCTTCGTGGATCAGCGTGAGAACCGTTCGCTGCTCGAGCATTATGCCAAGGGTAAGAGTGTGCTCAACATGTTCTGCTATACCGGCGGTTTTTCTGTTTATGCGATGAGAGGCGAGGCTAAGGCTGTTCACTCCGTAGACAGCAGTGCCAAGGCGATAGAATTGACCAATGAGAATATTGCGCTCAATTTCCCTGGAGATGCACGCCATGAGGCTATCTGCGAAGATGCCTTCAAGTATCTTGATGAACATGACCAGCAGTATGATCTGATTGTTCTTGATCCTCCTGCTTTTGCCAAGCACCGTGCGGCTTTGCGCAATGCGTTGAAGGGCTATACCCGCCTGAACGTAAAGGGCTTGCAGCGTATTAAGAAGGGCGGCATCCTTTTTACCTTCAGTTGCTCTCAGGTGGTTACGAAGGATCAGTTCCGCAATGCTGTGTTTACTGCTGCAGCGCAGGCTGGAAGAAAGGTTCGCATCTTGCACCAGTTGCACCAGCCTGCCGACCATCCTATCAATATTTATCATCCGGAAGGTGAATATTTGAAGGGATTGGTTCTCTATGTAGAATAACAAATGATTAAAGGATAGATAATGAATAAGTTCAAAACGTTTACAGCCTTGATGCTTCTGCTGGCTATAGGATTTGCAGGATGTGGCAAGTCGGAAGCAGAACGTCATCGCTTGAGCAAGAAGGAAAAGGCTAGATTGGATAGCCTAGACCGTGCTGCGCTGAAGATAGCGGTGATGCCAACAATGGACTGCCTGCCAATCTTTCTGGCATGTGATGACAGTATCTTCCAGCAGCAAGGTGTAGACGTACATTTGCGTAGATATACTGCACAAATGGATTGTGATACTGCTATCGAGCGCAAGCGCGTAGAGGGAGCCGTGACCGATCTGATTCGTGCTCATCATATAGAGAAACGGGGTACTGCTTTGACGTACCCTATTTCTACCAATCTTTATTGGCAGTTTATCACCAATAAGCGTTCGCGTATATCCGAACTGAAACAACTGTCAGATAAGATGGTGGCAATGACCCGCTACTCTGCAACTGATTATCTGGCTACTTTAGCTATCGATAGCGGTAAGCCTAAATATGATGCTTATAAGGTTCAAATCAACGATTTGAACATCCGTCTGCGTATGTTGCTTAACAACGAGATGGATGCCATGTTGCTGCCAGAACCTCAAGCTACCAAAGCCCGACTTGAACAGCATGTAAAACTCTTTGACAGCAGAGATAAGAACTTGCAGTTAGGTGTTGTGGCTTTCCGCAAGAAAATACTTTCAGAACCGCGCCGTAAAGACCAAGTTGCTAAGTTTATCAAGGCGTATAATATTGCTGTTGATAGCATAAACAGTCGTGGGGTACAGCATTATGCAAGTATCATCACAAAATATACGGGTGCCGATGCTAAAACCATCAGTAATCTTCCAAAACTTAAATATGAACATGCTATGGAACCAAGACGTCGTGACCTGGCTGTAGCACAAAAATAAGCGGCTTATGAAAAAAGAAGATTTTAGCTGGACAAAGTTTTCGCATGAAAATGTCACTATGATATCCAGAATAGAGGCAATTCGCAAGATTATTGACCAGGAAGTGAGTTTGGAGCCATGTCTGCCAGAAATAGCGGAAATTGAACAAAGATATGATGCTTTATATCATGATTATATAGATGGCAAACTTAAACATCGGGAACTTTATGATCTTGCTTCAGATTTGGATATGGATATAGACACGCTCTATAGTAAAATGCGCCACGAATGGATTTTGGCTAATGAGTCTACATTTGTTGCACTTTGCAAAAGAGCTCAGAATCTGACAAGTTTTGATGAGGTACAGGAAACCTTTGAGAAATTTGCTACAGATGAAGCTATGCTAAATTTGAGGGTAGACTTGTCTGAAGAACAGATAGACGAGGAAAGACAAAAAATACAAGAGCAGCTTAATGCCTATCGCAATATGGTGTTTTCTTATATTTTGACAACAGAAGAATGGAATGATGATTTTGTCAAGAATATTCTTGATATCATCGCTTCCGATTTGGTAGATCCATACACCATCAATATGATAGTTTCGGCTGTTTCATTGTCATGCTCTGTATTCTTTGATGCCCCTAGACTTGCAGTCTTGATGCGCTTAATCAAGTCTGACGACAGTACTTGCAGTGTTCGTCAGCGAGCTTTGGTGGGTTTCGTTTTCTCTGCAATAACCAATTCGGGTGAAAAACAGAAATATTGGGATTCTGCTGCTGGCTTGATCATGGATGATGAATTTTTGGCAGCCTGTGTTGATCTCCAACGCCAGATGCGTCTATGTCTTACAAGTAAAAAGGATAGCAAGGAGATGATGCATTCCGTGGTGAAGACCATGTTCACTTCTTTTACTCAGGATTTGGCCGAAAAGATAGACCAAACGGGTGAATTGGGACTTAATTGCTTCTCAGCAGATGGGGAGAATCCTGATGATGCCCTTAAGGGAGCCTTCGACTATATGTTGAATTCAGAAGATATAGGAGTTGATGTCTATTATCATCAGTTTGCCAACCAGAAGAGCTTCGGTCATTTCCATTCACTCTATAATTGGTTTGTTCCTTTCTATGTCCGTAATTCTACGCTCAAGAATGTTCGGGCTACGATGAAACAGCATCGCAATTTCATCAACAATCTCTTGAGAGGCGCCTCTATGTGTGATACCGATCTGTATAGCATCATTCTTTCATTGAATAATACATCTAAGGAATTTATTGAATCATTGGATGTTACCCCGGAAAATATGGTGTCTGGTCCTGTTTTTTATGACGAAGAAGATGAGGTGGAAAAAGAGCAGAATACCGAAGAGCCAGTAGAGGATGAGACTGATTCTACAGAAGCAAAGGATTCTGAAAATGTCACACTGCTTGATTCGGTAATGGAACATGAAGAGAATCTCTCTGAAGAGGAAAAGAAGAAACGTGCAATCAGGGTTCGTCATCGCTATGTGCAGGACCTCTACCGATTCTATACTCTCTCTCCAATGAGGAAGGCATTTGATAATCCTTTCGAAGTGCAGAAGGAAATTCCTTTCTTTACTACGGGACTGTTTGCTAAACCGGAATATGACAAGTATCGCCTGTCGCTGGCCCGTTTCTCTGCTAAAAGAGGTGACTATGCCTTTGTTAGTAAGATTTTGCGTAATCTGGAAAAATATACCGATGAAGAGCATATGATGCTTGCATTGGCATACAAATCGGAGGAAAAATATGATGAAGCGCTTGAACATCTCTATGTGATTAAGAATACAAGCCCAACTTATAAGGCTGCCACGGAGTTGAAATTAGAAATAGAAGAGGAGATAAAAGACCCGGCGGCTTTAATAACATTGAATTGCTTGATTAAAGAAGAATCAGATGAGAGTAAGCAGTTTAAGCTCAAGCTGAAAAAGACCGATCTCTTATTGAAACTCCATCATTATAAAGAGGCTTTGGAATGGGCTTTCCAGATGGATGAACAGTATCCTAAGGAAGAACAGGTAGAATGCAGACTGGCTTTCTCTTTGCTCTTTTCAGAATCGGAAGGCGATAAAAACATTGACCATGCAATGGCTTTAATAGAACCTTATCTGCAAAATAGTGATGATAATGAAATCAGGGATATATTGAATTCTGACATGACAGATATGGATAAGGATGAAAAGGAACGCATGTTCATGAAAATGTTATCTGCGATGGTGAGCAAAGTTTCCAAGCCACAAGACCACAGATGGGAGTCTATGAAATTTTTCTATTATGGACTCTGCGTTCTCGTGAAAAAGGGAGGAACTGCAGCTATCAGATTTTTGAATGAAGCATCTGGTCATGCAGCTTTTTCCCCTAAGGAAGATATAGATGCATTCGGCCTGCTCGATATGGGAAATTGGCTTGATGATCGTGGTATTGCGCCTATAGAATTGGAATTTATAACAAAAAAAGTTTTCGAGGAAAGGAAAAACAATAAAGATGGCGGAGAATAATAAAAATAAGAATAAGGTACAGATAGATCCAACCTACGCCCATTTGCAGCCGCAGGCTGTGAATGTGGAGCAGGCTGTACTGGGTGCCTTGATGATAGATTCTGATGCCTTTTCGGTGGTGTCGGAGTTGCTCAAGCCGGATACTTTTTATGACCCGCGTCATAAGAGAATATATCAGGCTATCCAGGTGATGAACATGGAGGAACGGCCTGTGGATATCATGACTCTTGCCGATCAGTTAGCCAAGACTGGCGAACTGGATAAGGTGGGAGGAGCACAATATCTCATGGATATTTCTGCAGGCATGGCTTCGGCTGCCCATGTAGAGTCGCATGCCCGTATCCTGGCCCAGAAATATATGCAGCGCCAGTTGATTCATTATGCCGGCGACATCGAGACGATGGCGTATGAAGAAGGTGTGGATGTGGATGAACTGATGCAGAAAGCTGAAGGTGAACTCTTCCAGCTTTCGCAGAACAATATGAAGCAGGATTATACACAGATTGATCCGGTTGTAAAGGAGGCCGTTGCCATCTTGCAGCGCGCTGCTCAGAACTCGGGTGGTCTTACCGGTATTCCTACGGGTTATCGTGGGTTGGATGATATGACATCAGGTTGGCAACCGTCCGACCTTGTGATTATCGCCGGTCGTCCTGCCATGGGTAAGACTTCCTTTGCATTGAGTATTGCCAAGAATGTGGCGGTAGATTATGATGTGCCTATCGGATTCTTCTCTCTGGAAATGAATAACGTTCAGTTGGTGAACCGACTCATCTCGAATGTTTGCGAGATTTCGGGTAAAAAAATACTGAACGGACAATTGGAACAGCCAGAATGGGAACGGTTGGATAAAAAACTGAGAAAACTGACAGGTGCACCTATTTATATTGATGATACGCCTGGTCTTTCTGTTTTCGAACTCCGTACCAAAGCGCGCCGACTGGTAAGGGAAAAGGGGGTTAAACTGTTGATGATCGACTATCTCCAGCTGATGAATGCCAATGGTATGAAGTTTGGTAGCCGTCAGGAGGAGGTATCTACCATCTCCCGTTCGCTCAAAGGTATTGCCAAAGAGCTGAATATTCCTGTGCTTGCTCTTTCGCAGCTCTCCCGTAATGTAGAGAACCGTGAGGGTTTGGAAGGAAAGCGACCTCAGTTGAGTGACCTCCGTGAATCAGGTGCCATCGAGCAGGATGCCGATATGGTGCTTTTCGTTCACCGCCCGGAATATTATCACATCTATCAGGATGAAAAGGGTAATGACCTTCATGGTATGGCACAGATTATCATTGCCAAGCACCGTAAGGGCTCTGTTGGAGATGTTCTCCTGAACTTCCGTGGAGAATTTACCCGATTCCAGGATCCGCAGGATGCTGCAGCAGCACCTGTCGAAGAAGGTGGTGAGATTGTAGGCTCTAGGATGAATGGCGGAGGACAGGATGGTAGTCCGCTACCACCGCCGCCTGCAGAGAATCTGCCTTTCTAAGGTTAGAGTTTGTCAATTTTTCACTCAAAAACTGGCTTTTTCGCCAAATTCTTGCACAGAATTAACGTTTTTGGGTGAAAAAACCATAAGATTATAGGAATTTGTTATCATTTCTATTAAAAAAGTTATAAATTGTTTGCTAGTATCAAATAAAAGTGTTACCTTTGCATGCGAATTTAAGAATATAACATAATAAGATAGATATGAGAACAACATTGTTGAACATTACAAGCATTATTATTCGACTTCGACTGCAGTTTGTGGGCGGAAGTGATAAGGTGTGCGTATAGTTCATCGCTTAAGATATTAAAAGCCTTTCTACACTTCCGTCTATGGAGTGGGGGAAGGCTTTTTACTTTATCTGATGCTTCTGCACGGATTGCTATATAAACGTAGTGCGTTCTGAATGTGTAGCTCTTATATATAATAAGGTGTAAATTTAAAATTTTAAAGATATGAGTGACAGATTATACATTTTCGACACGACCCTCCGCGATGGCGAACAGGTTCCGGGATGTCAGTTGAACACAGTTGAGAAGATTCAGGTGGCAAAGCAACTGGAGCAGTTGGGCGTGGATGTAATTGAGGCTGGATTTCCAATATCAAGTCCGGGCGACTTCAATTCAGTGGTAGAAATCTCTAAGGCTGTAACCTGGCCTACTATTTGTGCACTTACCCGTGCCGTAGAAAAAGATATTGATTGTGCTGCTGAGGCTTTGCAGTATGCCAAGCATAAGAGAATCCATACCGGTATCGGTACCAGCGACAGTCATATCAAGTATAAGTTCAATTCTACCCGCGAGGAAATCATCGAACGTGCTGTTGCTGCTGTCAAGTATGCTAAAAAGTATGTTGAGGACGTTGAGTTCTATGCTGAGGATGCAGGCCGTACCGATAATGAGTATCTGGCTCGTGTCGTAGAGGCTGTTGTCAAGGCGGGTGCTACTGTAGTGAACATTCCTGATACTACAGGTTATTGTCTGCCTGATGAATATGGTGACAAAATCAAGTATCTCATGGAGCATGTTGATGGCATTGACAAGGCACGCCTTTCTACCCACTGTCATAACGACCTCGGTATGGCTACTGCCAATACCCTGCAGGGTGTTTTGAATGGTGCACGCCAGGTTGAGGTTACCATCAATGGTATCGGTGAGCGTGCAGGTAATACTTCGCTCGAAGAGATTGCCATGATTCTGAAGTGTCACAAGCATATCGATATTGATACCAACATCAATACCACCAAGATTATTCCTACCTCACGCATGGTGAGCAGCCTGATGAATATGCCTGTCCAGCCAAACAAGGCTATCGTAGGTCGCAATGCCTTTGCTCATTCTTCCGGTATCCATCAGGATGGTGTCTTGAAGAATGTTCAGACTTACGAAATCATTGATCCTAAGGATGTGGGATTGGATGACAATGCTATCGTATTGACAGCCCGTTCTGGTCGTGCTGCATTGAAGTACCGTCTCCATGTCAATGGTGTAGAGATTAATGATGAGGAGAAGCTCGACAAGATTTACAAGAAGTTCCTCCAACTGGCTGATAAGAAGAAGGAAGTTACCGATGAGGATGTTTTGATGCTTGCCGGTGCTGATTCTGCTGATAAGCATGGTGTTCAGCTCGACTGGTTGCAGGTTACTACAGGTAAGGGCGTGAAGAGCGTGGCAAGTATCGGTCTTGATATTGCAGGTCAGAAGTTTGAGGCTGCATCATCTGGTAACGGTCCGGTAGATGCTGCTATCAATGCTCTCAAGAAGGTCATCACCAAGGAGATGAACCTCAAGGAGTTCACTATCCAGGCTATCGACAAGGGCTCTGATGATGTGGGCAAGGTTCACATGCAGGTGGAATACGATGGTCATGTTTATTATGGCTTCGGTGCAGATACCGACATCGTTACGGCTTCTGTTGAGGCTTATATTGATTGTATTAACAAGTTTAAGATTAGATAAACATATATATAACAAGAGATATTATGAATACATTATTCGACAAGATTTGGGACAAGCACGTTGTCCAGATTGTTCCGGACGGTCCTACACAGCTTTACATCGACCGTCTCTACTGTCACGAAGTAACATCACCTCAGGCATTCGCTGGTATGCGAGCACGCGGACTCAAGATGTTCCGTCCAGACCAGATTTTCTGTATGCCTGACCACAATACTCCAACCCACGATCAGGATAAACCAATCGAGGATCCTATCTCAAAGAAGCAGGTAGATACCTTGGCAAAAAATACCGCTGATTTCGGTGTTACTCACTTTGCCATGAACACAAAGGATAATGGTATCATCCACGTAGTAGGTCCTGAGAAGGGTCTTTCTCTTCCTGGTATGACCATCGTCTGCGGTGACTCTCATACTTCTACTCATGGTGCTATGGGTGCCGTAGCTTTCGGTATCGGTACTTCTGAGGTCGAGATGGTGATGGCTTCACAATGTATTCTCCAGAGCAAGCCAAAGTCTATGCGTATCAGCATCAACGGTAAGCTCAGCAAGGGCGTTACTGCCAAGGACGTTGCTCTCTATCTGATGAGCCAGCTCACTACTTCAGGTGCTACCGGTTACTTCGTTGAGTACAGTGGCGATGTAGTGAAGGATATGTCTATGGAAGGTCGTCTTACCCTCTGTAACCTCTCTATCGAGATGGGTGCCCGTGGTGGTTTCGTAGCTCCTGATGAGACAACATTCGAGTACATCAAGGGCCGTGAATATGCACCTAAGGGTGAAGAGTGGGACAAGGCTGTGGCTTACTGGAAGACCTTGAAGAGTGGCGATGATGCAGTCTTCGACAAGGAGTTGACTTTCGAGGCAAAGGATATCGAACCACGTATTACCTATGGTACCAACCCAGGTATGGGTATCGGCATTACCGAAAGCATCCCAACTCTCGATGAGATTCCTGAGGAAGAGCAGGCTGGTTTCAAGAAGAGCCTCAACTACATGGGCTTCCAGCCAGGCGAGAAACTCGAGGGCCATCCTATCGATTATGTATTCTTGGGCGCATGTACCAATGGTCGTATTGAAGACTTCCGTGCTTTCGCTTCCCTGGTTAAAGGAAAGAAGAAGGCAGATGGCGTAACTGCTTGGCTTGTACCAGGTTCATGGTTGGTTGATAAACAAATACGTGAAGAGGGTATTGATAAGATTGTTGAGGCTGCCGGCTTCGAAATCCGTCAGCCTGGATGCTCTGCCTGCCTGGCAATGAACGATGATAAGATTCCTGCAGGCAAGTACTCTGTAAGTACATCCAACCGTAACTTCGAGGGTCGTCAGGGACCAGGTTCCCGCACCATCCTTGCCAGTCCATACGTAGCAGCAGCTGCCGCTATTACAGGTAAGATTACCGACCCAAGAGAGTTTATGTAAATAGTGATTAATGATTAGTGATCAGTGATTAGTTGGGCTTCGCCTTATAACTGTCAGTCACGATCCAATCAAGTAAACACTAAACATTAAAAATTAAACATTACAACAACGATGAAACAGAAATTCAATGTAATTACATCAAGCTGCATTCCTCTTCCTTTGGAGAATGTAGATACAGACCAGATCATCCCAGCCCGTTTCCTCAAGGCCATCGATAAAGAGGGCATGGGCGACAACCTCTTCCGCGACTGGCGCTACAATGCCGACGGAACTCCAAAGCCAGACTTCGTGATGAACGACCCATCTTACAGTGGTGTCATCCTCGTAGCTGGCAAGAACTTCGGCTCTGGTTCTTCCCGTGAGCACGCTGCCTGGGCTATCGCAGGTGCAGGTTTCCGTGTAGTCATCAGCTCTTTCTTTGCTGATATCCACAAGAACAACGAGTTGAACAACCTCGTATTGCCAGTAGTAGTAAGCGAGGAATTCCTGAAAGAACTCTTCGAGAGCATCGACAAGGATCACAAGACAGAGGTGAAGGTAGATCTTCCTAACCAGACCGTGACCAATCTTGCTACCGGCAAGAGCGAGCACTTTGAAATCAATGGCTACAAGAAGCATTGTCTGGAGAATGGTTTGGACGATGTAGACTTCCTCGTTCAGAACCGCGACAAGGTTGAGGCTTGGGAAGCTAAAAACAAGTAATTATGAACGTTAACGCAAAGAGAGATAATTCCCGTATCAAGGAGATTGAGATCATGGACTGCACGCTGCGCGACGGCGAGCAGACCAATGGTGTCAGTTTCCTTCCTCACGAGAAGTTGATGATAGCAAGAATGCTGTTGCACGACATCAATGTAGATCGCATTGAGGTGGCTTCAGCGCGTGTGTCAGAAGGTGAAAAGGATGCTGTCGCTCGAATTTGCCGTTATGCTAAGACTATAGGTAAACTGGATTCCGTTGAGGTATTGGGATTCGTGGATAACAACAAGAGTGTGGATTGGATTGCTGAATGCGGCGGTCATGTCATCAACCTCTTGGCTAAGGGTAGCTACAAGCACTGCACCCAGCAGCTGAAGATGTCGCCTGAGGAACATCTCGCTCACATCAAGCAGACTATCGACTATGCTTTGAGCAGGGATTTTACCGTAAATCTCTATTTAGAGGATTGGTCGAGCGGAATGCGCGACAGTCGTGACTATCTCTTCATGATGATGGATGAGTTGGTAAAACTGCCTATCAAGCGCTTCCTGCTTCCTGATACTTTGGGTATTCTGAACCCATTGCAGTGTGTGGAGTATATGCGCCAGATGGTGCGCCGTTATCCGAATTCTCACTTCGATTTCCATGCCCATAACGACTACGATCTGGCTGTGAGCAACTCGCTGGCTGCCGTATTGAGCGGCGCCAAGGGTCTTCACGTTACCGTGAATGGTCTGGGTGAGCGTTGTGGCAATGCACCATTGGCAAGTGTTCAGGTGATTCTGAAAGACATGTTCGAGGCAAAGACCAATATTAAGGAAGACCGTCTGAACGATATTTCCCGATTGGTTGAAGGATATAGTGGCATTGCCGTGGCTCCGAATACTCCGGTAGTAGGAGACAACGTCTTTACCCAGGTAGCTGGTGTGCATGCCGATGGTGACAACAAGGACAAGCTTTATTGCAACGACCTGGTACCTGAGCGTTTCGGCAGACATCGTGAGTATGCGTTGGGTAAGAACTCTGGCAAGGCGAATATCGTGCAGAACCTCAATGAACTGGGATTGGAACTGACGCCTGAGCAGACCAAGGCGGTGACCAAGCGAATCACAGAACTCGGCGACCGCAAGGAACTGGTAACCCAGGACGACCTGCCATACATCGTGAGTGATGTGTTGAAGCATGGAGCTCCAGAGGATAAGGTGAAACTGGTAAGTTACATGGTGTCTACCTCATACGGTTTGAAGCCTATAGCCAGCGTGAAGGTAGAAATAGAGGGTAAGGAGTATGAAGACCGTAGCTCTGGTGATGGTCAGTATGATGCTTTCGTAAAAGCCCTCCGCAATATCTACAAGGTGAAGCTCGGCAAGACCTTCCCTAAGCTCGACAACTATCAGGTAACCATTCCTCCAGGTGGTCGTACCGATGCTCTCGTTCAGACCGTCATCACCTGGCGTGAAGGTGACCGTATCTGGCGCACCCGAGGCTTGGATGCTGACCAGACAGAAGCCGCTATCAAGGCAACGCTGAAGATGATTAATATGTATGAGGCAGATAAGAGCGATGAACAGGCTGTATCGCCTCGAAATCTGGATATGGAATAATATCTCCGAAGATTACGAAATTATCTCCGAAGATTATGAAAATATCTCCGAAGATTACAGAATTATCTCCGAAGGTTATAAACAATAAAACAATTAAAAAATCAAATAAGATGAAATTAAACATTGCAGTTCTCGCCGGTGATGGTATCGGACCAGAGATTATGAAGCAGGGCGTAGCAGTTATGCAGGCCATTGCAGAGAAGTTCAACCACGAGTTTACTTACAACGAGGCTATCTGCGGCGCTCACGCTATCGACGAGGTAGGTGATCCATTCCCAGAGGAGACCTTCAAAACCTGTATGGATGCTGATGCTGTACTCTTCGCAGCCGTTGGTGACCCACGTTTCGACAACAACCCTACAGCCAAGGTTCGTCCTGAGCAGGGCTTGCTCGCTATGCGTAAGAAGTTGGGCCTCTTTGCTAATGTTCGCCCAGTAGCCACATTCGATTGCCTGCTCCACAAGTCACCATTGAAGGATGAACTCCTGAAGGGTGCTGACTTCGTAGTTATCCGCGAGTTAACTGGCGGTATGTACTTCGGTGAGAAGTATCAGGATAACGATAAGGCATACGATACTGATATCTATACCCGTCCTGAGATTGAGCGCATCCTGAAGGTAGCTTTCGAGTTTGCCATGAAGCGCAACAAGCACTTGACAGTAGTAGATAAGGCAAACGTATTGGCATCTTCTCGTCTCTGGCGTCAGATTGCCAAGGAGATGGAGCCACAGTATCCTGAGGTAAACACCGATTATATGTTCATCGACAACGCTTCTATGCGCGTATTGACTGAGCCTACATTCTTCGATGTTATCGTTACAGAGAATACCTTCGGTGATATTCTGACCGATGAGACTTCTTGCATCACCGGTTCTATGGGCTTGCAGCCATCCAGCTCTCTCGGTGAGCACACACCATTGTTCGAGCCTGTTCATGGTTCATGGCCACAGGCAGCTGGCAAGAACCTGGCTAACCCAGTAGCTCAGATTCTTTCTGCAGCCATGTTGTTGGAGCACTTCGGTTTGAACGAGGAGGGTGCCTTGATTCGCAAGGCAGTAGATGCTTCTCTCGATGCCAATGTCCGCACACCTGAAATTCAGGTTGAGGGTGGTGCTCACTATGGCACAACTGAGGTTGGCGCATGGATCGTTAACTGGATTAAGAATGCTTAATCTGTAAATGGATTTTTCGGCGCTGGGTGAATTTTCTATCCAGATGCTTTATAGATAAAAGCCTTAAGAGGAGTGTTTCTTTCTCTTAAGGCTTTTCTTGTTGATTGTCCTGTCTTTCTGAAATTTAGTTCTTTTTGTAAACTCAAATAAGTTTTATAGTTTTTTATTTGGCAGTTTGCAAAAGTCTTCTTAACTTTGCACCATGAAAAGTTTTTATACATTATTATTGGCATCAATGGTTTCTTTGTCTGTATCTGCGCAGAACGTAGATGCCGACAAGGCACGTGCTGCTCAGAATAAAGCCTTGCGCGATTCACTCTCCAAGGCTACAGAAGTGCTTGCATATCATCCCGACAGCATCGATCTGCGACTGAAAAAGGCTGCTTGGAATATCCAGTTGGAGCAGTGGCAATATGCCAAGGATGATCTTGATAAAGTACTCTTTCTGAACAATACCAATATCGCCGGTTTGTTCTATCGTGCCTTTGTCAATGAGAAGTTGCTCCGTTATAACTTTGCGCGTCTCGATTATCAGAATCTTCTGGTACTTGTTCCTGGCAACTTCCAGGCGCAACTCGGTCTGGCTTTGCTCAATGAGAAAGATAAGCATTATACCGAGGCTTATGATGGCATTAACAGTCTGATAGAGCAATACCCTGACAGTGCGATGGCTTATGCTGCAAGAGGTGGCATGGAGAAGGAGAGGGGTATGCTTGAACTGGCAGAGTTTGATTACGCCAAGGCGATGGAGTTGGATGCCGGTAATGAGGATTTTGCTTTCAATCATGTAGATATCCTGATTCTGCTTGGAAGAAAAGACGAAGCCTATCGTGATTTGAAGAAACTGCTCGATGCCGGTTGCCAGCCTGGCAGGTTGCAAGGTTTCTATGCAAGGTTGAAAAAGAAGAAAAAATAGTATTTAAGAGTTATAAGAAAGAGTTTTTAAAGATAATAAGACAAGAATGCATAAAATTATTCCCTATATCCTGGCTGCCTGTTGTCTCTGTATGGTGGCATCCTGCGATACCGTCTTCGATGTCCATCCGTATGATGTGCATGTCGACGGCGATAGAAATCTGAATGTTACCAATATTCAGAAGATTGAGGCTGCAGTAAAGTCGAAAGATACAATCCGTTTTGCTATGATCAGCGATTCACACCAGTGGTTGGATGATTTGAAGAGTGAGGTTAATGATATCAATCGCCGCAGTGATTCCCTCGATTTCGTGATTCATTGTGGAGACCTTACCGACTTTGGTGCTACCCGTGAGTTTCAGTGGACCCGTGACCATCTTCAGAAGTTGAAGATACCTTTCGTGGCTCTGCTGGGTAATCATGACTGTTTGGGAACAGGTAACCAGTCTTATCAGAAAATCTTTGGTAATCCGGATTTCAGTTTCATCGCCGGTAAGGTAAAGTTTGTCTGCCTCAATACCAATGCCATAGAGTTTGACTATTCCCGCCCTGTACCTAATTTCGATTTCATGGAAGAGCAGGTTAAGGCAGATGCAGATGACTTTTCGCGTACCATTGTCTGTATGCATGCTGCCCCTTATTCAGAGCAGTTTAATAATAATGTAGCTAAGGTCTTCAATTTTTATACGCATCAGTTCCCAGGTTTGATGTGCTGTCTTTACGGTCATGGTCATCATACCAAGCAAGAAGATATTTATGGCGATGGCATCATCTATTATCAGGTGGCTAATGCCGCTAAGCATCAATACTATATATTCACCATTACTCCAACAGATTATCGTTATGAAATTATTGAGTTTTAAGCATATATTCATTCTGGGAGCTTTGCTTGCTGCAGGTTCTGTACAGGTTCATGCTGCCGATGAGGTTACCGGGAAAAGTGAGGAGTTGGAACTGAAGGATAGTATCGTTCATGATACTCTGGTGTTGGCTGATGGCAAACTGACCCGATATGACCGCCGCGTCATGCGCTACCGTAAGCATTGGGATTTGCTGATACCTACTAGTGGCATCATTCAGACCTGTGGCAATATGGGTATCATTTCGCTGGGTATCGGATGGGAATATGGTAAGCGCCGCCAGTGGGAAACGCAGCTCTTGTTTGGCTACATCCCGAAGTTCAGTTCTGACGATGAGAAGTTAACCATGACGCTCAAGGAAAATTTCATTCCTTGGCGTCGCAATATCGGTAAGGGCTGGTGGTTTGAACCGCTGGAGTGCAGCCTGTATTTCAATACGGTGTTCGGACATGATTTCTGGACAAAGCAGCCTACCAAGTATGAAAGCGGCTACTATCCGTTCTCTACCAGAGTCCGTCCTAATATCGCCTTGGGTGAACGTTTTAAGTATGATATTCCGCACAATAAACGTAAGCGTATCAAGAGTATAACGTTCTTCTATGAGTTGGGTACAACGGATATCTACTTTATGCGTTTCTACCGTAACGGCAATGCCGGTTTCTGGGATGTCTTCGGCCTCTCTATCGGTGCCAAGGTGCAGTACCTTTAAACCAAGAACTGGTTGATGAGTTTGCTTACTCTGATGATATCTTCATCGTTGAGCGATGAGTTGCAAGGCAGACTCAGTTCTTCGTCAGCTATTCTCTTGGCTACCGGAAATTCCAGATGATTCATTTCCGGATAGCATGGCTGCAGATAGGGTGGGCGGAAGTAATGAATCTTTGTGCCGACCCCATTCTCAGCCAGGAAAGCTTTCAGTTGGTCTCGTTTCCGGGTAAGGAAAGGGAAGACGTGGAAAACATTTTCATGAGCAGGAGAGATGAGTTTCGCAGCGATGCATCTGTCCCTGATGCTGTCATCCAGATGCTCCAGATATAGCTGTACCTGTCTGTATCTCGCTTTCTGTTCGTTCTCAGGATATTGCAGTTTCACATTCAGTACCGCAGCCTGAATCTCATCCATGCGCGAGTTGACGCCCTGGTATCTGAAGATGCCGTCTTCTATCTTTCCATATTCGTGTAGTGACATGATGGCTTCCGCCAATTCCCTGTTATTGGTAGTTACAGCTCCCGCATCTCCCAATGCTCCCAGATTCTTGCTTGGATAAAAACTGTGGGCGGCAGCATCCGAAAGATTTCCGGTATATCTTCTTTTTGATGGTTTTTCAGAAGAATCGGATCGAGTAGTGGAGCATCCGAATCCCTGCGCATTGTCTTCAAAAAGCAAGAGATGATGCTTCTTGCAGATTTCAGCAATTTTCGGAGTCCATGCCAGTTTGCCATAGAGATGAACAATCATGATGGCTTTGGTCTTCGGTGTGATTCGGGCTTCTATCAGTTGGTCATCTATCTGTAATGTATCGATATTGGCATCCACCAATACAGGTGTCAGTCCTACGCTGCTGATGGCAAGTACGGTAGCGAAATAAGTGTTGGCAGGCACAATCACCTCATCACCTTTCTGTAACTTTCCGATAGCCAGTTCGCCCATCAGCATCAGTTTGAGCGCATCCGTCCCGTTAGCGCAGCTGATGCAGTATTCTGTACCGATAAACTGTGCATACGATTTCTCAAACCTTTTTACGGCTTCACCTTGCAGATACCATCCGCTGTTGACCACCTTGTTGATAGCATCCTTTATCTCCTTCTCGTATGGCTCATTGATAGCCTTCAGGTTGAGATAAGGAATCTTCTTAACTTCTGTTTCCATTGTTTCTTCTGTGATGATTTATACAAGTGATAAGACTTGTTTCTATAAATAAAAACGGATGTTTTGCGGTATTTATTATATGGGGAGCTATAAAAAAGACAAGAGCAGCTATCTTCTCAGACAACTGCTCTACATTCAATAGGTATTAGTTTTCTTTAAGGTAAAAAGATTGTATTCAGGATAACGTTTGCAAAGGTACTAAAAAAAAATGAAACAAAAAAATAAAATGGCAACAAATTTACCATCAACTTAAAAAAAAGTTTTAAAAACCCTTTGCGGAGTTTTTTCTATTTGTACGAGAAAACAGATTTTTATATAAATAATGCCAAATAAAAAGCTGTGAAATGGAAAAAACTGTCACGAAACCGTCTTTTTTCCTTTCACAGCGTTCAATGTCTAAAATCTTTCGATTTGTACGGTTGAAATTACCCAACTGAGCCCTTTGGCCTGTTTTAACCATACAGTTCGCACCAATTTCTTCTGCAACTTTCGAGAATCGAATATATTTTTCAGTCCTTATCGTTTAAAAGATTCTAAAAACCAATAATTATTATTTAAGAGTTCCCACTATGGGAACTCTCATTTATTTTATTTTTACTATCTTTGCACCGTGTGACACAGATTTAGAACCTTATTACCTACTTTGGAGGCGCCTCGACAAAAACAGTAATGTACGAATCTCTACTTCCGAAAGCCAACGGAGGCGGAGACAGGAGAGATTATGCCCATAGCAAGAGAGCTATACAGCGCATTCTTTGCTCAGTGTTCATGGTGACACGGTGACAGGGTGACACGAGTTTTTCAACATTTCGCCTCGCACGCGGGCAGGCAGGAACTTTCGGCTTGATTTTTCCTGCCTGCCCGCGCGAGAGTAAATCTTCAGAATTCCCTGTCACCTCTGTCACCCTGTCACCCAGAAGTCGGTTGTTTCCGAGACGGAAATCAAAGACTTACGATGCAAAAGTCAGTTACTTACGCCCCGTAATCCACTGGCTTACGACGCGAATTACAAGTGTTAACTCCTTTAAGATCAAACAAGCTATGGAGATAGAAGTTACATCAGGAGCAAACAGAGTCAGATCTGTTACCTTCATTTTTATGTTAATTCTTTAAAAAATCAATAAATAATCATCTATTTATTTGCATATATAAAAGAATTACCATATCTTTGCAATCGGATAAAGGCTTCTTTATTCAGGATTGGGGTGTCCCCGGTCGGGAAAGGGTTACTTCACAGTGACTCTTTTTTTTGTATTATTTTCCTTGTTCTTTTGGGAAAATCTTCATACCATATACCTTTCCGTTTAATTGGAAGATATTCTTTTTCAGTACATCAAAAGCAAGATTCACTCCATTAGGATTCAAAACATGTCGAGTTACCGGATAAGCTATCAAGTCAGCAATCTGAAGTCCAATTATATTTTCAGATTTCCATCTCATGTCGAACTTTTTAAAAACTTTTTTCATTCGATGACTATCCACCCAATATGTTCCTCTGTCTAACAGCTGATTATAATAATTAAGAAGGGATGCATCTTCCTTTTTGCCACGTTTTTCGATAATGGTACAAAGTTCTATGTCAGTCAAACCAAGAGAGTCTAAATAAAACACGACTCTTTCCATGATATACGATAAAGACAACCCATATACATCATTCAGTTTACCATACTGCCTGATATATGGTTCTTTTAATATCGAGCAGCAAACTACGACATATCCATTATCTCCAAGTATATCATTAACACCCTGGAAGAATCGTTTTTTGACATCAAGGTCAAACAAAACCTCGAATCCATTTTGACACTTTCTTATATCCCGACTATGAAAAATAATATTTATATTGTTCCAGATTTCCTTTTTAAGGACATTGATTCGTTCTGCCAACACTTTGTCCTGTTCCTCGGAGACAACAATACCACAAAGTGTAAATATAGGGAATTGTGGGTCAAAACTTGCTAAGTTTTGATCTCCGCATTCATCAAGATACAATATAAATTTATTCGCCATAATTTTTGCCTATTTAAAATGCAAAAATACAACTTTCTTTTCTATTTACAAAGTTTGCTGAGATAAAATAACTTAAAAGATCGCTATGAACAAGTATTCACCCCTTTATTGCATCAGTAGCTCATCATTAGAATATTTTGCCAAACATGATGTTTATCATAGTTTTGAACAGAATCTTAGCATCAAACCACCAGGATCTGTGTTCCAGGTAGTAGAGGTCAAGACTCAGTCTTCTCAGCATCTTCGGCATCGTATCCGTATATCCATTATATAAGGTAGCGTAAGAAGTCACTCCTGGACGAATTTGGTAAAGAAAACGATACCGAGGATCATGTACCATAATCTGGTCGATATAAAATTTGCGTTCAGGGCGCGGACCGACAAATGCCATGTCTCCTTTAAAAACGTTCCAAAGTTGAGGAAGTTCATCGAGGTGATGCATTCTTAAAAAACGTCCAACTTTAGTGAGCCTTGGATCACCTTTTATCTCAAGAAGATCAGGACCATCTTTTTCTGCATCAATCTTCATGGAACGAAATTTATAGATAAAGAATGGCTTGCCATGTAGACCTATGCGCTCTTGACGGTAGATTACAGGTAGCCCATCCTCTAATCGGATAGCAATAGCACACGCTATGGCTAAAGGAGAGAAGAATATCAGACAACATGCAGCGATGACGAAATCGACGGAGCGCTTTATAATTTGCTCTGTCTTATTCATGTTGTCTTTATATTGTTTATTTTCCATCAGTTATTTTTTTCATTTATTACGAACGTGAAAGTGCTTATTTGTCGAGCTTCTCGTAAATCGAATTATTGCTCTTGTACTCTGGAACGATTTCCTTCATTATCTTTACTGTGAGCATTTCATCGTATAACTTGCTTTTTTCAATTAAGTCATCGATTTGCTTAGATACTTCTGTATAATCGTATTCACGTACTTCAGCGATTCTTATTTTGTCATGGAACGACGGCTTGGTTGATTCCTTCTCATTAAGCACTTCCTCGTAAAGCTTTTCGCCTGCTCTCAGTTCAGTGTATTTGATTTCAACGTTTTTTGCTCCACTGAGGTTGATCATTCTCTGTGCCATATCGGCAATTTTGACAGGTTTGCCCATGTCGAAAACAAATATTTCCCCGCCATTACCTTTTGTTCCTGCTTCCAGAACTAGTTTGCAAGCCTCTGGAATGAGCATGAAGTAGCGGATGATACGTGGGTCTGTAACAGTGACAGGTCCACCAGCTTTTATTTGTTTCTTGAATAAAGGTATAACAGAACCATTAGAACCCAATACATTGCCAAAACGTGTGGTAACGAATTGGGTTTTTCCATTGATGATACCTTCCTCTATTGCTTTGTTGAGACTCTGTACATAGATTTCACAGATTCGTTTAGAACATCCCATGACATTGGTTGGGTTGACAGCTTTGTCTGTTGAAATCATAACAAATTTCTTAACTCCATATTTGACAGCAAGGTCAGCTAGTATTTTAGTACCATAAACATTGTTTTGAATGCTCTCACATGGATTGTTTTCCATCATAGGTACATGTTTATATGCTGCTGCATGGAATACATAGTCAGGCAGGTAAGTCTTGAAGATATGTTCCATTCTGGACTTGCTACAGATAGTGGTGACGATGGTTTCTGCTTTAATTTCAGGGAATTGCTTAGCCATCATCAAGCGTATATCGTGTTGCGGAGTCTCTGCACTATCTATAAGAATCAATTCTGCCGGATTGTACTTGGCGATTTGTCTTACCATTTCGCTTCCGATGCTTCCTGCTGAACCTGTAATCAATATGCGTTTACCATGAAGCATGGCACCTACACTTTCCATATCGATGCTGATTTCATCACGAGGTAAAAGATCCTCGATGCTAACTTCCTTGAGCTGTTGCTGTTCATTTCTGTTCCACTCCTGTGTGGTAGGCATATAGATATGTATGCCTTCTGCAAGTAATGCATCCTGGAAGTCTTTATTTGCGCGAAAAACGTTGATGGCACCAGGAGAAATTAATAGGGTAGAGATATTGTTATTTCTCATTTTCCTGATGGTATTCAGGTCTGGAGCATACACTTTGGTTCCCATCAGGTGATGGTGCTTTATTTTTGTGTCATCAGAGATAAAGCCCATGAGTTTAAATTTCATGGGTTTACTGTTCTTGATTTGCTTGGCGAGACCGATACCACCTTCTTTCACGCCGTAGATAAATGCATGTTTAATGTTGTAATCTGAGAGAGAGACATCAAAGATAGTCTTGGCAATCACTCTGATAGCCCACAAGACTAAAGTGGAAATGAGAGCTCCAAGTACGATATTGCGGTATTCAATTTCTACCCCTGGGAAGAAATGAGTACTAAGCAACATGTTTTTCGTTATGGCAGACAGTACCGCACCAAAAGTAACAGCATAGAATACTCTTTGCAAATCAATAAACGATGAGTATCTGAGGATACCGTCGTATGTGTGGAATATCCTAAAACCAATGGCATGGAACAATGTGAATATAGCAAATAACATAGAGAGTTGTCCTAATATGCCCAACGCTTTTGCTCCACTGTTAATCTGTTGATATATAAATAGGTAAGAAATAAATATCACAGCACAGTCTATCCAGAAAATACACCAGTATGGTAGTGATTTTCTGGAGAAATACCAATCTGTAAATTTCCTGAAATTCTTCATAGTTTTCTATCTTACTATTTCTTTAAATGTGGTAAATATAATCTTGAAATATTCTCCAAGTGTCTGATTTTGTATATATACCATATTAAGTTTAATTTTGTTGGGCATAATCAAATTTACATAAGCTTCATCAGGTGTTTTTGATTCTCCCAAAATTTTATTCTCATCCACGTATTTTATGGACGCCCAATCTGTAATGCCTGGTCTTACATGTAGAACCTGTTTTTGTTCTTCTGTATAGAGGTCTGTATATTTTTTTACCTCTGGTCTTGGGCCAACTAAACTCATGTCTCCGATAAACACGTTCCAAAGTTGAGGAAGTTCGTCCAATTTATATTTTCGAAGGATAAATCCGGTTTTGGTTATACGGTTGTCCTTTTCTCCTATAGTGATTAGCCCCTTTTTATCAGAACCAATTCTCATAGATCTGAATTTATAGAGTTTGAATGGCTTGCCGTTTTTGCCAATTCTCTCTTGTGAGTAAAATCCTCCTCCCTTGCTCTCTATCCTAATGAGAAGATAGAGAACAATAAAGAGAGGTGACAATATTACTAATCCCATAATTGAGAATATTAAATCGAAGAATCGAATCATAATTATGATCATCCTATATTTATTATTTACTTTGTTTTTTTCATAATAGTGTCGTATGCCTTGATGACAGTTTCTGCTACAAATATAACTTCCTCTTCGGAGAGTTGAGGATATACTGGCAATGAAATCTCGTGGGCAAAATTCTTATATGCTTGTGGATAGTTCTTGATGTCATATCCCATACCTTTGAAAAGTGTGAGCATTGGCATTGGTATAAAGTGAACATTGACAGCTACTTCATTTTTTGAGATCTCTTGAATGATGGCATCTCGTTGTCCTTCTGTGATACCTTTAATCCGCAAGGCATATACATGGTACGAACTCTCCTTTATGTCAGATGTTGCAGGAGGCGTTATTGCCCAATCTGAATTAGCAAAAGCCTTGGCATAAGTATTGAATACTCTTTTTCTTTCTTTGAGTAGATTCTCGTATTGACGTATTTGAGCCAAACCAATAGCAGCATTAACATCTGCCATATTGATCTTCATGCCTTGTCCAACAATATCATATCTCCAACCGCCAGCTTTTGTTTTCGTGAAAGCATCTTTCGTTTGGCAGTTGAGAGTTCTCAGGCGAAGTTCTTTGTAAAGTTCTTCGTTGTTGAATGGTTCTGGCAAGTTAAGGCAGATAGCTCCACCTTCTGCTGTTGTTACATTCTTTACTGCATGCAAAGAGAAAATAGCAACATCTGTTTCTGAACCTGTGCGCTTATTGCCATAATGTGCACCAATAGAGTGGGCGGAATCACTCAAGACGAGAATTCTGCCTAATTTCTCTTGTACTTCAGAAGTAGCATGGAATAAAGTTTTTATCTTTTCTGATGTTACCAATTCCATAATTGCATCATAATCACAAGGAAAACCTGCAATGTCAACAGGAATAATAGCCTTGGTTTTTTCAGTAATGGCATTTTTTATTCCTTCAACGGAAATGTTGAAATCTTCTGTAGAGTCAACCATAATCGGTTTACCTCCAGCCCATAATACGGCCATGGCTGTAGCAGAATAGGTATATGCAGGAACAATGACTTCATCTCCTGGTTGCAGTCCCAGCCATCGGAGCATGAGGATGGCACCTGAGGTCCACGAATTAATGCATAGAACATTTTTTACGCCAGATATCTTACCTATTTCTTCTTCTAATGCTTTTACTTTTGGACCCGTAGTAATCCATCCCGATTTGAGTGAATCAACAACTTCGTTTATGACGTTGTCATCAATATATGGAGGTGAAAATGAAATTCTCATATTTATAAAATTTGACGTTTATATTATATTATTAAAACGCATTCTGAAGATGTTTTATTGTGTTAGTAACTTAAAATATTCACTATTTTATCAAAAACTGTTATCTGTTATGATTTTTTCCTTTTGTGAGGCCGGATATTGTTCCTATTCCGTAAGAAACGTGTACACAGAAAAAAAGAATGAATAACGGCAACGTGCATTTTTTATTTCTTGTAGTTTCTGTTATTGCAGCAACAGCAGCTGCAATAAAATATACAGCAAGTCCTCCTTCCAAAAGATAACAGAATGGGTTCCATAAAAGGGAGAGGATTATGCCTATAAATATACAAACAACAAAGAGTAATGGGATAAGATGTCTTATTCCTATAGCTTCTTTGTCGATGTAATACAAGTAACCGATAGATTCACCGTTCGCATACATTTGTTTGCATGATGCTTTCAATGTAGGACGAGCGTAATAACTACTTATGATATCAGGATTGAAATAAACCTGATATCCAGCTTTCCTTATGCGAGAATTGTACTCATTATCTTCACCTCTTGGTAAGTCTTCTCTCATGCCGCCTATTTCCTCTATGATTCTCCTCGGAAATGCTCCGAAAGGTACAGAGTCTGTGTTGTGAGCTTCGTTACTTACTCGGAAAGCTGCACCACCAATGCCAAAACGTGAATGATTCAGAATGGCGTTGGTTTGAGCCCATACGGATTGGTTGAATGGTAAAATGTTACATCTGCCACCAACATTGCCGCGTTTCTTATCATCCTTTAGATTTTTTATACAAAGGGAGATATATTCTGAATTATATTCAGCATGAGCATCTAATCTTATTATGTATGGTGCAGTAGAATTTTTGATTCCTATATTGAATGCTACTGATTGAATTTTTTTCTTGTTTTCTATGAATCGTATATTCTGATGTGATTTTTGATATTCGGCAACAATATCTTTTGTATTATCGTTACTACCTCCATCTATTATCATTACATCCATTTTTTCAAATTCATATGTTTGCTTAATAATTGAATTCAAACAACGAGAAATGAAACGTTCCTCGTTGAGAGTAGGTATGACTATTGCAACTTCGTAATTCATTCTAAATATGTTTTTAATTTTTGAAAATCAATATCCCATGTAGTTTCTTCCTTTTGGAGTCAAATTCATTTGTATGTACCGTTCTTGATAATAGGCCTTAGTAGGGATGATTATCTTTTTGATGAGTATACTGATTGAAATGAAACTACTTTGTAAATGATTTTAGATATTACTATTCAGTTTCTCTATTATCAAAATAACGTTGATTGTTTAAAAATATTGTATTACTCAATAGAAACTTTGGCAAAAAAACGCAAGTCTATTTTCCTTATATTAATCTGTATAGTAAAAGCGTTGATAGTTTAAATAGATCATGAAGGAATTCCATGCCTTCTCGTAACGTTCTTCTGCGATTGTCATAACTTTGAATTTTAAAATTAAGGTGCAATGGCACGAACATTTGAAAGCAGACGCAAGGTATAAACGCGGAGCCGTTTACTATCAGGATCTTTTTAGAAACGGATCTCGTAAAAACCCTTCACCCCTCACCTTTCCGTCTGAATCCCCTGTGCTTATCGGGGATTTAGAGGGGAAAAATGAAGGGCGAAGAGGTTTATGCGTATTCTATTTAAAAGAAGCACTTTATTAAGGTCTAATAAAGCGCTTCGTTAGGTCATGCTGATTTTCATATAATTTAGAAGCGCTACAGAATATTTCTGTATCAATTCCAAACCTATAGAGGTGTGCCGTTTGTCCAGAGGATTGTGTTGCAAGATGAAAGGAACATACCTAACAAACTCTCCAATATTTGGCTATTGCGCTACGCGCTACTCAGAAGACATACACCTATCAAACAGTGCATTCGCATAGTTTTTTTATATTAGGTAAAACTGAATAGCAATATTCTTTTGCTCAGAAAGTTACGCCTAATCAATGGCATATCTTTGGAATGGAGTGGACTCCTGCTTATATAGTTATGTATGTTGATGGAAAAATAACAGGAACGTTTCTTAAATCAAATGATTCCGAAGAGATCGAAGGAGGACAATGGACATTTGATTGCCCATATTATATTATCCATAATCAGAGTGTAGGGGATGATAACTGGAATACTCCTATGTTAAATGCAGTATATGAAACAGAAATAGATTGGATAAAAGTTTATCAATAATAATTTCCGCAATATTATAATTTGTTGTTTTTTCTAAGTACCTGAGCAACATTAGGTTGCTCAGGCGACTTCTATTATTGCAAAAGCTCTCTAAAAGCTTTTAATGCAAAAGAATTGGAATAATTGTTTTCGAAAATAGAGCGTGAATATGTATTGTACTTTGGCACTGAATTTTCAGCAAAATAATTAATGGCTTCGATATATTCTTTTGCTGTATTGCAGAGTCTACCACACAACGAGGTGTCAAGTTCATAGCCTTCAAATGTTTCGGTTGTACCTAATATGTTCTTACCGTACATCAGAGCTTCGCATGTTTTTACCTTCATACCACTACCAGAAAATATCGGAAATACCATAAAGTCTGCTTCTTCGAAGAAAGGTGCAAGGTCGGGAACATTAGAGAATACAGGAATGTCTACCAAACAAGGCTGAGATTTTTTCAGCTGGTCCATGTCCTTGCCTATTATCTTGAAATCTATGTCTACATGTGGCAACACATTCTTTACAAACCACAAAAGCCCTTCGGTATTGGCAGGAAAATTACTTCCGATGAAATAACATTTAGGCTTTCTACCGGTAAAACCCTGCTTGTCGAAGTTCTTGCCTACACATTTGTCTTCAAATGTGATAGGAACTATGTTATCAAACGGCTTGCCATAGAGCGACTTCATGATGTTGCTGTCGCGCATACATAAGCCCACAGACTTATCCGAATAGTCAATGCTGTATTTGTCGTTCTTGGCTGCACAGTCAATGACAATTTTCCTTAGTGGGAACTTCTTGCTGACCCTTGCTTCATAGTAAAGACTTTCTACATTATGGAAGAAATTGATGATGATACCTTTGTATCCATGTTTCTTAAGTTTCTTGGATATTATTCCCAAAATACTGGTATTGATGAAGATATAGTCATACTTGTTAGCCATGTTTATAATGGTGCGGATCTTACCTGGCGTCAACCCGTAAAAATAGCCGAAAGGAAAGAGTATTGCTGACTGCAGCATTGAAACAATACAGTTTTTCTTTCTGTTGTCGTTGATGAAAAAACAGTCAACATTTTCTTTGCCAAGGACATTGACAGCCATTTCTACATTGCGTCTGTTGGCTAGGCTTCCTCCGTCAAAGATATTATGGAAGTCTTGAAATGATATGAATAAAACTTTCTTCATATAGCTTTATGGTTTTATATATTACTGAGCCCACTTGAAAAAGTCATTTTATAATAATTTCTTCAAATGTAACCATCTGATAATCAAATGGCGTTTGTAGGATAAAGACCCCAAAACTAATTTTTCAAGTGGGCTCATTTATAGATTTTATTTGTACACGAAAACTTTTAAATGCCTTCTTGTTGCTATTTGATCTGCTTGCAAGTTTGCAGTTTCTCTTTTATATAGAGCTTTAGTTCTTCAAGCATGTAAAGGAGTGTTCTGTCATTCTTGCCATACTTGATACGTAGACGTTCTCTATAAATCTGTAAATTGATGCATCGCAGCCGGTTTCTAAGCGTCTTTCGCTCATCGTAATTTTTCTTTTTGTTTTGTATTACTGCCACATCAATAAGCGTTTTCTCATATTTTATGTCGGGCTTACGCTCTTTTGTAAGGTGTAGGTATTTTAGACTCTTGTCATATTTCATCTTACAATCTTTGAAACGATGCATTAGACGATAATGAATGTCATCTTCCTCACCATAGAGAAACACGCTTTCATCAAATAGTCCGACAGTTTCAAACATGGCTTTGTTTATAAAGAAGCATGATCCAGAGAAATGCATATATTTTGCTATGTAAATATCAAGACGCGTACACAAGGCAGAGAGGATGGTTGAGAGATAGCCGTTCATTCTATAGGTACATGTAAATGAATTGGTGCTTGGTTCTTCAAGAGTGAGCCACTGTTTCATGCCGAGCATGCACATATTCTTGTCCTTAGAAAAGAGGTCTATGGCCTTTCTGAATATTGGACACACAAGCCTTACGTCAGGATTCATGATAAGCACAACTGGTGCGGAGCATCGTCTTATCCCCACGTTGTTGCCTTGACCATACCCACCATTCCTACTATTCTTTATCAGTATAATATCTTCTCCCCACAATGTCTTAAGTTTATCAAACATCGTGTCGCAACCTATGCTATTATTGTCAACAACTACAAGTTCTATTTCCGCTAGAAGAATGTCGGAATTCTCTATGATTGAAGTAATGCAATTATATATGTCCTTCTCAGAGTTGTAGGTTACAATTATTATTGAGACTTTTTTCATTTGTTCGTTCTTTTATCATTGTTAATTATTCCGATTGCCAAAGGTTGACAATTTCTTTGTATAAATATCGGTTATGCCTTGTGCGATGGCATTCCATGAGTATTTGCCTTTTGAATAGTCGTGCTTAATATTTTCAGTCATTGCCTCTATTTCTTGCGGATCTTCTATTAATGTATTTATTGCTGTAGCTAAAGAAGTCACATCTCTTGGAGGAACGATAGTGCCATATTGTCCATTCTTAACCATGGAAGGTAGAGCACCTACATTGGTCGCAATTACAGGTTTGTTCAAAGCAAACGCAGACATAATAACACCACTTTGGGTAGCATCGACATAAGGACATACCACAAATAAGGAACTGCGTATCAGTCCAACAAGTTCGGTATCGTCAAGATATCGGTTGAGAAGAACTAGATGACGATTACTATATATAGCATACTGGTTTAAGTCAAAATAAATCTTACCTTTACCCGCGACAACCAACTTTACATCGGGATGTTTCTTGCAAACCTTATCCATTGCTTCGCACAGATATTCAATGCCCTTATGCGAACTAATTCCGCCAAAGAACAAGACATAGTTACTTACATCGGGCTTTTGTGGCTTAATATTTTGCAGGTTTGTATATGCGCTAAGATGCGATAAAACCACACGTTTTGCCCCCATATGGTATGTCTTGATAAAATCTTCTTTCTGTGTCTCGTTCAACAAAATAAAATCGTTAAGTAGCCGGAAACACACATCGCGGTGGAGACGATTGATCCATGTGTCCTCGCTTGAATGAGGCAGAGGGTCATGCATGGTTATAACTATGCGCTTACGCAAGAGATATGTGAAGAACTCACCATAACGTGGTGGCCAAGTGAGATGTACTATGTTAATCTTCTTATGTAAAATGACACACACCATCCTGAATATAGTAAGGAGGTTACTAATTGACCAGTCGTGCTTGCCGGGAAGGTTTACTATATATGTCTTCGATAAATCTATGTCGTTAGCCAAATAAGCAAGTTCTGGAAAATCGGAAGCAGGATAAACCCCACCTCTTTTATTCAGCGATTCAATCTTTATAAGGGTGAGTCGCTTAGTCGATTCGGATACTTTAAGAAAATAAAACAAATTTATTTTCTTTTGCAATTCGCCAATTAGAGGAATGTCACAATCGGCTAAATGTGGTGTAGAGATATATGCCACTTTCATGTTGTTTTCTTTTGATTATTTAAGCGGCCTACAAAGAGCCTCCTATGTGTTTTAAAATTGTTGTCATCATTTCATTATATTTGCAGAGATAATCTTGAGCAAAAGTTGTGCATTTAGCTTTGTCAAACGTTTGTATTTTTTTTAATACATGGTCTGGGCTTGGCGTGCGACGAAACAGTGAATTGCTCGCTATTCGATTATCGAGCAGGTCGGCAACTTTTAATATGTGACGGATTTTGCTCGTTGAAGAGTCGCAAAACAAGCCGTTTGCATGTCTCGTTCCATAATTGTCAAAGCTAAAGAAAGGCACAGCATTGTGAATACACACAACGATAGGATGCATGTTGTTGCCAATGTAACCACAAGAATACTTGAGTAGAGCGTACCAGTCGATAGGGTTAAGCGGGAGGACAATCTCCTTTTCTAGCTCTCCTGCAGATCGGCTTGTCGAGAATGGTAACGATACACACTGTATGCCATTACGTTTTGCTATATTTTGAAGTTTGTTCAACCACGTTTGAGAGACGTTAGATCGCTTTTCGTTTTTGAAACTTATGAGTATATACTTGTCTGAAAGACCATATTTTTTCATCAGTTCCTCTTTAGAAGGCACTAATGTATTTGCGTTCTGATTGAACGCAAATACAGGGTCAGGTGTGATTGGTGGACAACATAATCCTTCGGTAATGAAAGAGAACATCTTTTGTGTGTCCATATCACGCACTGATACATAGCTATATGCCATGATACGCTCTTTCATTTGCTTACGAAGTTTTTTTGAAATGTATTTGTATTTTGAATCTTGGCTTGCCGCTGACATTAATGCAACAGGTACAGGTTTGTCGAGATAGTCGGTCCATATGCCCCAAAATGGGTTTGGAAACACCACGTCAGAAGTCACAGAATTAATGGCTACAATATTGCGACATGGGAAAACGATACGTTCAAACAGCGTATGGTGCTGTGCCACGGCATCACTACCTATTATAACAGCCTCTATGTGTTCTGTGGAAATAATGTTTGCTACATCTTTTATTGTATGACACAAACAGGTCTCTTTCCACAATTTGAGGCGCAGCTTTTTCTGGTTCTCAATTTGTGAAATCGGTGTATTTTGGGTATAATATTCTTCCAAGTCTTTAGCCACCCAATTTATAACCACTGGTTCGTGTTCATGATTCTTCAGAAACATGTATGTGGAAAGAAGCTGTAACATCGCTCCAAAATTACACACTGAGTGGTATGCAAGCAAACCTATTTTCATTTTATCATTTTGTTTAAAGTTTTACTCTATAATAAAATAACGACACAATGTATACTTTATTATTTATATAGCCCTAAATCATAGATTTTTTTATATTCAAAGCCGTTGTTCATGAGTAATACTCCCTTAGTTCCTCCTGTCCGGCCTCCAATGAAACAGCAGCAACGGGTAAGCAGATATATGGCAGCATAATAATCTAAGGCGTCTTTTATGGGATTGCGTTCCTTATCTTTCGCCTTGATTTGAGCGAGTAGTTGGTCTGATTGCATGTCCTTGCTGCTGTACCTACGCTGATCGAGAAATAACAATTTATTGCCAAATTCCGCTTTTAATACATCGAGTATGTCTTTATCTTCTGTTGCTACAAACACATAATTGCATTGTTTCTCCTTCATTACTTCTTTTGCATCCTTTATAATTTCTTTCATTTCAGGTTGAATAGGATGATTCTTTGGCTTTGCCACCACATAGTCGGTGCCACGGCATAAGATGCCAAGTATACGTCCTTTATCTTTAAAAAGCTGTTTCTCTTTGCTTCGAATGTAATCTAACGTCTTATTGTTGGGACGAATAAACGTCTTAAAGATATTACGGAAATGGGTGATTCTCTCTGGGTTGTCATAAAACTCTGTTTGTCCCATGAGATACTTCTTCGCTGGTGCTGGAGTCATGCGGTTGATAATCACATTTTTACTATTCTTTATATCTTCCAATCCATACCCCGCAGGTTGTTTAAAAAATATCTCCCAAACATTTTTGTTCTCATTTTTTGATGAGTATTGGGTGATGTAGTTTTTCAAGTCGACAACAGGAATGTATCCGTGATCCAAAGCATAGGCTATATGCATGCACACTTTGTTCACAATCCAAAACAGTCCGCCACCCTCATCGTTCCAACCTATCACATAGAAGGTCTTGTCTGCATTTTTACTTCCAAGACATACCTTGCGCTGGCGTCCTTTAAATAAAAGGTACTTATTGTAAATCCAATCAGAACAAGGGATATACTCAAATAATTTAATTATTAACTTCTTCATACAAAAATATAATTTAAAGTACCAATAGATATGCTTCCTTATTTTAAGCATTGGCGTTTTTACTATTAACGGCTAAAAAGCATTTTTATTTTATACAAGTCTTTCCAACCTACAAACAAAGAACGCATTTGTATGTAAAACATGTAACGGTATGTAGGAATGAAAAAATGTATGAAAAAACCTGCTGCAAACTGTGTAGCTACGGCTACAATGGCAACTCCACACACACCAAAGCGTGTTATGACAAGAAGGTTTAGTACCACGCATACTATACAGCCGCTAAGACTACGCAACACAAAATATTTTTGTTTCTCCTCTATAATCAAAAGTTGTCCCGAAACGATATTAAGAGCTACACCTATTATTTTAAATGATAAAATCTGTAAGATAGCAATAGAGGCACCATATTTTAAACCAAATGTCCATAATACAATATATTGGGAACATAAGGATGTAAAGATGGCACATAATACGCACGACCACACAGTGACGTTCATAAACATTTGTGACTTTTTACGATACGAGTCGAGGTCGTATTTTCGTTCCTTAACGAGCAGCGGACTGACGGTTTGTATGAGGATGGTAGGAACATAAAGTAATACTTCAACAAACTTAGATGCTACAGAGAAATAGCCTACTGATGTTTTGTCAATCATGTTGCCAATCATGATTTGATCAATCTGTAAGAATACTGTTGCCGCTACTCCTGACAGCAGTAAAGGAAACGATTGGCGTAAGAGATAGCGTGCCCAAACTTTGTCAAAATGCCAAGAGCGCATGCTGCCAATCTTTTTCTTATAAACGTAGCAATAGCCTTGTGCCAAGACGCAGGCATCAAATACCAAGGAGATGACAAACCATAAAAGAGAAGCATGTACAAGTAACAATACAATCTTAATTGTCCCTGATAGTACTGTGCGGAAGATGCCTACCTTTACTATATATTCGTTCTGAACGAGCGAAGTAAAATAGTTGCGAATCACATCAAACGGTGTGAGTATGACAGTTATAGCATATATCATTATAATGCCATATGTGTAAAGGTCAGTCTCATTGATGTAAGCTACCACAGAAATGATGCCTATGGTGACGAACGATAGTAATAGACGTAGTATAAACACGGTTCCCAGAATAGTGTCTTTCTGTTCATTCGCCTTCGCCTCTTCTCTTATTTCTATATTCTCAAAGCCAAAGGTGGCTATAACGAGAAATAAGGTAACGAAGCTGATTGCATAGTTCATCACACCATATTGTGTTGGACCAAGGTATCGAGCCACTAAAATCCCAACCAATAACGCACTTACTAGACCTGTCATTTTACCAACTAGTGCCCAGAAAACATTCGATATTATGCGTTTGTTTACTTTATTCTCACTCATTATCTTCTTCTTTTTCTGTAAGTTGTCTTTTTTCTCTATTGTAACGTCCTTCAAAATAAGCTATGCAAAGCACAATGACGTTAAACCAATAATAAATTGCAATATGCGAAATCATGGTTAATACAATAATCAGGGCTCCAAGAACAGACATTGCAGGAGCATATTCTTTCTTTGTCTTGAGACACTCGAAAATGTCTTTAAACAGAAGACACAATGAGATTATATATAGTAACATTCCTATCAATCCGAAATCGAACCATGCTTCTAAATAGTCATTATGAGCAGAAAGTACATAACGTGAATTGTGTACCACGGTGTTGAATCCGTTTCCAACAAAATAGGTAAAAATCCCCTGTTCGGTTATAAGTCGCCATGCTTCGGCCCATACGTCCGTGCGACCACTTCCATTGTCTTCTTGTATAGATTCAAAACGTTCAAATATATTGTTGTCGCCCATTGTTCCTATGTAAGCAAAGATGGCAATAAACGCTGTGAGTACGCAGAATCCGATTATTATTTTTTTGAATTTTCCTTGCTTTGATACCAATTGATTAGTTATGATATATGCTATTATTGCAAGTGCAAGTGCAAGTACACCTCCTCTTTTTACGGAAGAAAATACAGCTAGGCTGACGATGATAGTCAAACATGTTTTTCCAATTTTCGATGGATAAACCAAAACTAAAGGTAACATGTATAATGAGTAGTAAGATGACCCTAAATGTACATTCATAAGAATGTTGTCCACATCGTAAAAACTGTAATAAGTTAACAGAAATAATGCGGTGATGACAAGAAATATTATTTTTAACCATCTGCTATCGCCTTTATGCAAGACAAAATAATAGGTTGAGTTAAGAATAAGTATGGGGAATGCTGACCAAAATAGGCTGTTTAAATATGACGATATGCCTTTCACACCAACAGGATTAATGGCTGTTACCAACAGTACCCATGTCATGTAAAGATTAAAAAATATAATAGTCTTTGACGGTATCTCTATAAGATAGTCTTTTGTGAAGGGACGCAGTACAAAAACACTCCACACCATAAAGGCAAAAGCTATTATAAAATTGGTATATGCTATGCCGCCACTTGATTCCTGCTCAAACATAACAGCACATGCACTCAATGCAAAAGCAATGAGTGCTATGTAATAATATGCTGTGATAATTTTTCCTTTTGACAACAACATTAATTTTTACCTAAAATATAGCCTTTTAAAACATAAGTTAAATCACCAATAAATACAAGCATTGTTATTGCAAGAACGAAAATCATCCGCCGAGGTTTTGCTGGCTTAATAGGTACGCTAGCACCTTGCAACGTTGTGAAAGCAGGGGTACGCTCACGGAGTTTTGCTTCAGCAGCTTGTAACTGGGTAACCATTGCTGTGTATGCATTAAACTTAAGCTGCATGTCGTTTTCAAGATCAGTCTGTTTTGAACGCACACTTTCAAGAACTATATCCATATTCGAATCAGAATAGCTGCCATACAATTGACGAGCTTTTTCATAATCAGCTTTTGTCTTTGCTGTCAGCGCCTTGTAGTATTCTACATCATGACGTGCTTTTTGCGTGCGATAATTGGTGATAAACACTTGTAGTTTAGAAGAAACAGAGTCGGCTAAGCTCTTGCTTATCAATGGATCCTGTGCCTCTGTATGTATGGTTATTACGCCAGTTTTCTTATCTACCATCAGACCGATTAAATTTCTTGTTTCACCAACTATGTTGTCTTCCTCTTTGGATAGACTGTAAGGATTCTCAAGTTCTTCCGTGCTATTTACCCGTTTTATATTTGCTTTCTTTGATTTGAAAACACGCTTTACTGCTCCTATGACTTTTGTCCACCACGCATGTTTCTGATGTTTCTTAAGATATTCGTAATAAGAACATTTTATAGCACCATCCTGTGTTTTTACTTGTATCTTTAGTAGACTGGCAACGAAACCATTGTCATTTAGCAATTCTGGATAAAGAAGCGGTGAAATAGCATCTGATCCACCCATTTGAGTAAGGTCAATACCAAAACTTGAGGCTAACGAACCTACACCTCCCATATCTACAGAATTCTCTGCTTCAGGCACCAGCATGGCACTTGCTGTATAGGAACGCGGAACACAAATTATGATGAGCGAAGAAACTACGATAGCAATAGGAATAGATATGAGAAATAACTTCTTCTTGCTAAGCACAGCCTTTAGTATTTCTGAGACATTTATATAACCTTCTTTCTTTTCCATATTTTTTTTATCTCTCATTTTTTATATGTGATAAATAAAGCTAAAACTGTATTATATACAGACTGTTATTTAATTTTAATAGCGTTATTAATAATAATTTATCCTACCTTCCAACTCTCAACTCCTCTTGTCTTGCTGGAGAAGTTGATGCCTAGCCTGACAACTGTTCGCTTATCCATAGCGAAAGGAGCTGCATAGTTTTTGACTTCTATCTGTTGCAGAGCTTCTTCGGCGCTTCCATCTAATTTGCATTCAATGATGTAGATGTAGTCGGAAGTTTGAATGAGAACGTCCATCCTGCCATCACTTGTCGGTATTTCTACCTGTGTGTGGAATCCCATAATCTTAAAAATGAGATATAGGGCATTTTGGAAGTAAAGTTCTGCTTCGCCTGCTACCTGATAGCTGTTGTCTGCAAAGAAAGCGGTAAGCCGATTCATAAATTGTTCAACATGTCCTGCTTCAACATCCTTCACAAACTCATCGACCATAAAGGCAGAACGATCACCTGCAGAACAGTATAGCGGTAGGAGGAAGTTAAGGAAACCTTCTTCCACTTCTTTGTTCGGGAAGCCTAGCAGATATTTCTTAAACCTTTCGTCATAGCCTTTGATAGTGAGATAACCACTCTGGTATATCACAGGTATCGGATTGGTTGACAGCGAATCCACGCTGTTGATTACATCGTCTGATACCCTTTCCTTTGTCATGTCTGGCAAACGATAGTTGTGCATTTTCAGCAAGTCAACTAGAAATGTGGGTGTGCCAGTCTCAAACCAGTAGTCTTTATAGCGAAGTCTTGACAAAGTGTTCAGTACGCTGAATGGGTTATAGATGCCTACTGTATTTTCCTCGAAATGATATCCGTCGTATCTTGCCTTCAGTTTTGCTATTGTGGCTTCTTCTGTATCGCCATTGGCTTCGGCTAATTCGTTGATACTTTCCTTGAAATTCGAAAGCAATTCCTTCTCTGTCATTCCGCAGATGCTGATATAGCGGTGATCCATCGAGATATCCGTCAGGTTGTTGAGGTCACTGAACACGCTAACCTTGCCAAACTTGGTTACACCGGTGAGGAATGCAAACTTGATATATCGGTCTTGTGTCTTCAATACCGAATAGAATGCTTTCAGCTGTGCACGGTGTTCTGCCTGTAACTCTGGGTCACGCAGGGTCTGAAGTATAGGCTTGTCGTATTCATCTATAAGAATTACAACACCACATCCTTCTTTCTCTGCAGCTCGTGCTATCACACCCTTGAAACGAAGGGCAAGTGTGGCTTCTGACTCACGGGTTCCATATTTGCATTCCCAAGTTGTGAGGTAGTCATTAAGAACTGCGTACAGACTGTCTTTCTCTCGAAAGTTGGCTGTGTTGAGATCAATATGGAAGATAGGATATTTCTTCCATTCTGTCTCCAAGTCATATATGGATAAGCCTTCGAAGAGTTCCTTCTTACCCTGGAAGTATGCTTCCAAAGTAGACAGAAAGAGGCTCTTTCCGAATCGGCGTGGGCGACTCAGAAAATAGTATTCTCCCTCTGTCGCCAACTTGTACACGAATCGGCTCTTGTCTACATACGAATATCCATTTGTACGTAGCTTTTCGAAATCTTGTATTCCTATAGGATATTTCATTGAATAATTCCTTTCTTATAGGCGTTTGATTATTCTTACTTACTCATATTGGCAATCGTAGCAATCATGGCGGCGATGCTGCTCATGCTGGTTCCCATGCTCATCATTTCAGCGGTACTCATCTTCCGCTTCAGCTTGGCTGGGATGACAATCTCGCTGCCTGGCTGCACTTTGGCACCATGAGAGAGTTTGGCTACCTTGCCATTCATATAGATGATGTATGCCTTGCTCTTTAATGCATCTGAGGCAAAACCACCTGCCTGATCGATGTAGTAGCTTGGCTTTTTGCCCTTTTCGTAGGCTACCGTGTTAGCAAACATTACGGCACCATTGATCTTTACCGTACCATTGTACTGAGGAATGACCAGACGGTCGCCCTCTCGCAAGATGATGTCGGCATCACTGCCTGGGTTCGCTAATGCTTCAGGAAGATCGATACCTACAGGATATTCGCTAGGTACATTGAACTTCTCTATGTTGGTGCGCTCTACATCCTTTGAGCTCTGGGTGAGTGCACTGGAATTGTTGCTGCTGGCGGCAAGCTGCAGAAGGTTTTTCTGCATCTCTTCGCGCTGCATCTTCAATACTGCCTCCATGCGTTGCTTCTCTTGCTCGTTGGCTTTGCGGATGATGCGGGCTCCCTTGAGATATGCCTGGTCGGTAGCTCCACCTGCCTTCTTGAAAAGTTCACTCAGGCGGGCGTTGCGATGGTCTAATGTATAGAGACCGGCAAACATCACTTCACCGGTAATTGATACGTTCTGCTGCTCTACATAAGCCGGACTCTGACGGATCATTACTTCATCAAATGGCATCAGCTTGAAACCTGGGGTGCCGTCGATAACGAAGCCGTCTTTGAGAGATAGGGTGTAGGTCTTGGCGATAACGCTATCTGGACGTAAAGCCTTGGCATCCATCACTCTACGGCTTACCATTACATTAACGGTTGAAGCTTTGTCGGTCAAGCCGCCTGCCTGAAGAACGAAGTCTTCGAGGGTCTCATTGTCGGCATATTGATAGACGCCTGGATACTGCACTTCGCCGCGGATGGTGAGGGTGCGCTCTACAATCTTTTCCTGTCGGGTAGGGATGAAGAGAACGTCGTTTTCCTTCAATGGGATATCTGGAGTCTTGCCGTTCATGATGCCGGCAATGTCTACACTTACTACTTCGAGTGAGCGGTCTGACTTCATGCGGTGCATTACGGCACGGTTGGTGAAGGCTTCCTCTGTTAATCCTTCGGCATGCTCTACAAGGGTGCGTACGCTGTTGATTTCTTCGCCGAGATTGTACATGCCCGGACGGAATACGGCTCCTTTCACCTCTACGGTGTTGGCGTAGCGTGGCAGGATGCTGTCTACGCTGATTGAGTCGCCGTCATCGATACGGAAACTGGAGAAGTCAAACTCTTCTATATTATATACGGCACGTTCTCTGCCTGTCTTGCGGTTCAGTCTTACTGATTTCTTGTAGGCATCGCCTGTAAAACCACCGGAATACTTCAGAAGGGAATTGACACTCTCGTTCTTCTTCATTTCGTAAATCATCGGGCGCTTAACCTTTCCGGCGATGGTTACGAGACAATCGTATGGACCTACTACGATAACATCGTTGTCGGCAAGACGGACATTACCCGTCAGTTTGCCGTTCAGAATATAGTCGTAGATATCAACAACCGTTACCAGTTTATTATGTCTGTAAACCTTGATGTTGCGCAATGTACCCAGATCGTTGGTTCCGCCTGCCATGTAGAGGGCATGGAATACGGTGGCGAAGGCTGAGAGGGTATAGGTGCCCGGAATCTTAACCTCGCCCATTACGTTTACCATGATGGTCTTGGTCTGTCCTACGGTGAGTTTGATTCGGCTTGAACGGTATCTGCTGCCCACTGTATTGCGCAGGCGGGCATTAGCCTGAGCTACAGTCAAGCCTGAAACGCTGACTGGTCCATACCCCTCGATGGTTACCTCACCATCTGGCGAAACGGTACTCTCTATGGTTTTCTGAGAGGCGCCATAGATGTCGATGATAACCGCATCGCCAGGTCCCAGACGATAGTTCTGTGGGGTAGCGATGTTCATATTTGGCTCGAAACTGAGGTCTTTGTTATTGAAAATGTCGCGGCCGAATACCTTGTTGCGCTTGATGCCGAGCTCAGCCTGCATCTGTTTTACCATGGTAGCTGTATCGGGTACCAAGGCGTTCATCTCCTTGCTGAAGTTAGCATAGTCAGGATTATTCTCATCATAAGATGAATAGTAGCTGTCGTTCTGCTTGCTCTGGATGCGATAATTGCTATAGGTTGAAACCTGCTTCTCATTATCCTTGTCCTGGTAATCTTCTCTTTGCTTACCATTGTTGGTCCGCATTCTCTTGTTGCCTGCATTTCCTGCTGCTGATGTGCTGTAGAGTTCGTTCTGTTGCGACATCTTCTGATACTTGTTGCGTACACGACGAATCTGGGAGATGTCTACGCCTTGCTGCATCAATTTGGTAACAATCTGTGAATTGGATGTGCCACGCTCATGTTCTTTCACCACAAAGCTCATGACCTGATCATCGGTCATGTGTGAACTCTGTGCGAAAAGAGGCCCTGAAGACAGGACGAGCGCCAGTACAAGTATGATATGTTTCTTCATTATTATTCTTTACAGAAAAATCATAAACCGGAATAGTTGCATTTTCTGAATATCCCATATTTGTAATTTCTTTTATATTGTTCTTTCCTATAAATTCTTCTGCGTTTTGCAGAAGCTTCTGCCAGCGAAGACGCTCAACTGGCTCGTCGGCATGGTCTATGCCAGATAACAGAGGAAAGAGGCGGACGTACTGTCCGCCTCTTTTTAGCGCGGAATAAGCAGAGCGGAAGGCGGGAAGACTGTATGCATTGCGAATGCAGGAAACACTATTGTAATTTTGAACAAAAAAACGTTTCCAAATGCATCAAAACGACGAATTCTCAGAAAACGCAAAATTTTCTCTTCCCAAAGACAAAAAATGTAGTATAATATGACCATGGTTTTGGAAACGTTTCCAAAACCGACAAAAAATCGTAGATCCAAAATTTTTTAGGAGGAACACAAAATGAAAAAGATCATCGCACTGCTTCTTGCTGTCGTGATGGTGCTTGGCCTGGTGGCCTGCTCGTCCTCTGCGGACAAGACCCCGGACACCACCCCGGCTGAGACCACGGACAACACCCCCGCGGACACCACCGATACTGAGACCAAGACCGACGACACCGCTGCCGACGACACTGCGGCTGCCGCGTCCGGCAAGGTCTACTACCTGAACTTCAAGCCGGAGTTCGACGAGGCGCTGCAGAAGCTCGCTTCCGACTACACCGCCAAGACCGGCGTTGCCGTCAAGGTTGTTACCGCTGCTTCCGGCACCTACTCCGACACCCTGACCGCCGAGATGGGCAAGAGCGAAGCGCCCACCATCTTCAACATCGGCAACATGTCCGGCCTTGCTGACTGGGACGATTACGCACTGGATCTGACCGGCTCCGCCATCGCCAACGAGCTGAACACCGACTCCTTCAACCTCTACAATGAGGCTGGCGAACTGAAGGCCATCGGCAACTGCTACGAATCCTTCGGCATCATCGTCAACACCAAGCTCCTCGAAGAGGCTGGTCATTCCCTCGACGAGATCAAGGACTTCGACTCCCTGAAGGCTGTCGCTGACGACATCCATGCCCGCGCTGCGGAACTGGGCTTCGACGCGTTCTCCGCTGCGGGCCTCGACGGCTCCTCCAGCTGGCGCTTCTCCGGCCATCTGGCCAACATGCCGCTGTACTACGAGTTCCGTGACGACGACGTGACCGCACAGCCCGCCGCCATCACCGGCGCTTACCTCGACAACTTCAAGAACATCTGGGATCTCTATGTCAATGATTCCGCTGCTGATCCCACCACGCTGAGCACCGCCACCAAGGATGAGTCCTGCGCGGAGTTCACCGAAGGCAAGGCTGTCTTCTATCAGAACGGCACTTGGGAATACTCCGGCCTGATCGACGCCGGCATGACCGACGATCAGCTCGCCATGATCCCCATCTACTGCGGCGTGGACGGTGAAGAGAACGCTGCCCTCTGCTCCGGCACCGAGAACTGCTGGGCCATCAACTCCAAGGCTTCCGAGGAAGACATTCAGGCTTCCATGGACTTCCTGGTCTGGCTCGTCACCGATCCCGACGCTTCCGCAGTTTATGTTGAGCAGCTCGGCGCTGTTCCGTTCAAGAACTGCCCGGCTTCTCCCAACAAGTTCATCGTCGACGGCAACAACCTCCTCTCCGAGGGCAAGTATGCTGTGACCTGGGCCTTCAACTACACCCCGAACGTTGACTCCTGGCGTGCCACCGTTGTCACCGCTCTGGCCGCGTACTCTGCGGATCAGTCCGACGCCAACTGGCAGCAGGTCGTCTCCGCGTTCGTCGACGGCTGGGCCATCGAATACGACGTCGTCAACGGCTAATTTCTGAAACCCTGCAAATCATAAGCCGGAGGGGCGGGCATCTGCCCGCCCCTCGTTTTCACTGCCATTGCGAGTGAGGCCAAGTCTTCGCCCCGGCGAGGGTTTCGCCTTGCTCGAGATGGCCGCCAGCCAACTCCTAAATTGATTGAAAGCGAGGGAACCATTTTGCGCAAGCGTAAAAACATTGCAGGCGTCAACAGCAGCATGATCCGCCGCCCCATCCGGCGTTGGGCGCCGCTGTTCATCCTGCCGACCTTTCTGGCCTTCTGCATCGGCTTTATCTGGCCGTTCATTCAGGGCATCTACCTGTCCTTCTGTAATTTCAACACGCCGCGCGACGCCGTGTTCGAGGGCCTGAAAAACTACACCAAGGTCTTCCAGGACGCGGGCTTCCTCAATGCGTTCAAGAATACGGCGGCCTTTGCGGTCGTGTCGATCATCCTGATCAATGTGCTGGCGTTCTTCATCGCCTATGCCCTGACGCAGAAGCTGCGCGGCGCGAATCTGTTCCGCACGGTGTTCTTCATGCCGAACCTGATCGGCGGCGTCGTGCTCGGCTACATCTGGAGCCTGATCTTTGACGGCATCCTGAAAAATTACAGCACCTATCTCACTGCCAGCGGCACCTACGGCTTCTGGGGCCTTGTGATCCTCGTGGCCTGGCAGCAGATCGGCTATATGATGATCATTTACATTGCGGGATTGCAGGCCGTATCGGAGGATATGCTGGAAGCCGCGAAGATCGACGGCGCGAGCGGCTGGCAGACGCTGACGAAGGTCATCATCCCAAACGTCATGCCCTCCATCACGACCTGCACGTTCCTCACGCTGACGAATTCCTTCAAGCTCTTCGACCAGAACCTCGCGCTGACTGGCGGTCTGCCCAGCGTCATCCAGAATGGCGCAAAGGTCAACGTTACGGAGCTGCTGGCCCTGAACATCTATTCCACCTATAACATCAACAAAAAATACCACGGCGTCGCACAGACCAAGGCCGTCATCTTCTTCCTGCTGGTGGCCGTGCTGGCCCTGATCCAGCAGGCGGCGACCCGGAAAAAGGAGGTCGAACAGTAATGAACAAGCAGCGGAAAGTCAAAAAAAAATATACTCCCGGCAGCAAAGTCCTCACCGTCTTCTTCATCGCGCTCTGCCTCGTCTGGGTCATGCCAGTCATCGAGGTCCTGATCAACTCGTTCAAGTCCAACAACTACGTCAACCTCGAGCCGTTCGCGCTCCCGACCGAAGAATCGTTTGTCGGCCTCGCGAACTATCTCAAGGGCGTCAACTTCGGCAACTATCCGTTCATCAAGGCTCTTGGCTTCAGCCTCTTCATCACGGTCGTCTCCGTGGCGCTCATCCTGCTGTTCTGCTCGATGACCGCATGGTACATCGTCCGCACGAAGAGCACCATCGCCAACATCTTCTATTATCTCTGCCTGTTTTCGATGATCGTCCCGTTCCAGATGGTCATGTTCACGCTGACCTTCACGGCCGACACGCTCAAGCTCAACACCCCGTGGACGATCCCCATCGTCTACCTTGGCTTCGGCGCGGGCCTCGCCATCTTCATGTTCACCGGTTTCATCAAGTCGCTCCCGCTGGAAATTGAAGAGGCCGCCGCGATCGATGGCTGCGGCCCCGTGCGGACGTTCTTCTCCGTCGTGCTGCCGATGCTGAAGCCGACGCTCATCTCTGTCGGTATTCTCGAGCTGATGTGGGTCTGGAACGACTATCTGCTGCCCTATCTCGTGCTCGACCGCACGAAGTATATGACCATCCCCATCCTCGTGCAGTATCTCAAGGGCAGCTATGGTACCGTTGACCTCGGCGCGACGATGGCCGTCATCATGCTCAGCATCCTACCCATCATCATCGTCTATCTCTTCTGCCAGAAATATATCATCAAGGGCGTCGCGGCCGGCGCCGTCAAGGGATGACGCCGGAAGAGCCGCAGCGGCACATGACGATCAAGGATCTCGTGCGCCTGTCCGGCTACTCTCTCGGCACCGTCTCGCGCGTGCTCAACAACCAGCCGAACGTCAGCGAACGGGCGCGGAGCACCATCCTCGCCATCGCGGCGGAACATGGCTTTGAGCTGAACACCAGCGCACAGTCGCTCAAGCAGCAGAAGAGCAACGCCGTCCTCGTTGTGGTGAAAGGCCGAAACAATGAGATGTTCGCCACGATGGTCGAGCAGCTGCAAACGCTCTTCGCGGCCACAACGCACCCGCTCATCGTCGATTTCATCGATGAGGACGACAACGAGGTGCAGCGGGCAGCGCATCTCGTCCGCGAGCGGAAGCCCTGCGGACTGATGCTCCTCGGCGGCAGCAATCAGTACTTTTTCCAGAACTTTGCGGGGATTCCCATTCCCGCCGTCGTTGTCACGCACAACGCATCGTCCCTCCTCTTTTCGAATCTTTCCAGCGTCAGCACCGACGACCGCGCCGGAGCGGACTGCGCAGTGGATTACCTGCTGCGCTGCGGACACCGGAACATTGCGATGCTCGGCGGTTCGCTCGACATCTCCGATACCTCCGCGCGGCGCTATGAGGGCTTTCTCGACGCCTTCCGCCGCCATGGGTTGGAGTTTGACGCGCAGCGCTTTTACTACGCGGGCCGCTTCTCTTATGAGAACGGCTACACCGGGATGCAGACCATCCTAAAGCGCGCGCCGGAGGTCACGGCGGTCTTCGCGATGGCTGACGTCATCGCCATCGGCGCGATGCGCGCGCTGGCCGACGCGGGACTGCGCGTACCGGAGGACGTGTCCATCATCGGCTACGACGGACTGAAGATCGGCAGCTTCTACACCCCGAAGCTCACCACCATTGCCCAGCATGTGGAGCTGCTGGCGCGGCGCGGATTTGACATTTTGATGCGGTGCATGGAGCAGGGCGCTCCGGCCCGCCACGTGACCGTCCCGTTTACTCTTTCCGTGCGCGAGAGCGTCCGAAATATCTCAGAATAGCGAGTGATTTCTTATGATGAACCGAAGCAGCGGCATTTTGCTGCACATCACCTCCCTCCCCTCGCCCTACGGCGTGGGCAACCTCGGCAAGGCTGCGTTTGACTTTGTCGATTTCCTGAAAAAGGCCGGGCAGTCCTATTGGCAGATCCTGCCGATCTGCCCGCCGGGCTACGGCGATTCGCCCTATCAGGCGTTTTCGACCTTTGCGGGCAATCCCTACCTCATCGACCCGGATCAGCTCGTCGCCGCCGGGTGGCTGACGCAGGAGGAGCTGGACGGGCAGAGCTGGGGCGAGAACCCTGCGCACGTCGACTATGCCCTGCTCTATGAGACCCGTCTGCCCATGCTGCGGCGCGCATTTGCGCGCTTTTTGCGGAGCACACCTGCGGATTTTGACGAATATGTGCAGCAGGAGTCCGCATGGCTCCCGGAGTATGCGCTGTTCATGGCGCTGAAGGCGCATTTCGGCAACGGGCCATGGACGGAGTGGCCCAACGATATCCGCGCGCATCAGCCCGCGGCAATCGAACACTGGCGCGGGCAGCTGGAAACCGACATCCAGTTCCACTGCTTCCTGCAATACTGCTTCCACAAACAGTGGCAGCGGCTGCGCAAATATGCCAATGACAACGGCATCCGCATCATCGGCGATCTGCCGATCTATGTGCCGCTGGATTCCGCTGACGTCTGGTCGCATCCGGAGAACTTCCAGCTCACCCGCTCGCGTCGGCCGCGCGTTGTGGCAGGCTGTCCGCCCGATGGCTTCAGCCGGAACGGCCAGTTCTGGGGCAACCCGATCTACGACTGGGATCACATGGCCGCGCGCGGCTTTGACTGGTGGCTGGAGCGCGTGGGCGCGGCGGGCCGCAGCTTTGACGTCGTGCGCATCGACCATTTCCGCGGCATTGAGAGCTACTGGTGCATCCCCGGCGCAAACCGCACCGCCCGGTGCGGCAAGTGGGTACAGGGTCCGAGCAGCGCGCTTGTCGACGCGATCAAGACCGCCTATCCGCACATCGACTTCATCGCGGAGGATCTCGGCTTCCTGACGCCCGAGGTGCTGAAGCTCGTGGAACATTCGGGCTTCCCCGGCATGAAAGTGCTGGAGTTTGCCTTTGACCCGCGCGAGCCGAGCAACTATCTGCCCCACAACTATACCGAAAACTGCATCTGCTATACCGGCACGCACGACAACGAGACGCTCATGCAGTTCTGCGAGAATCTCTCGCCGGAGTCTGACGCCTATGCCCGTGAATACCTCGGCATTGGCCCGGACGACGATCTGCCGGACGCGATCATCGACGCCGGGATGCAGTCGAAGGCAAACCTTTTCGTTGCACAGATTCAGGACTATCTCCGGCTCGGCGCGGAGGCCCGCATGAACGAGCCGGGCACGCTCAAGCCGCAGAACTGGCGCTGGCGTCTGGTTCCCGGTCAGCTGACGGACGCACTCGCGGAAAAAATCGCACGTTTGACAAATGCCGCAAAGCGCGTATAATATAAAGGACAGCTGCGCATTGCCGCGGCGGCGGCCTCGGCGGATTCTTTCCCGCAATTCTGTGGTTCGGAATATTTGAAATACATCCAGTATTCCTGCATATTCCGAATCTTGCCTTGCGAAAAAGCCTCTCGCCGAATGCTCTTGCCGAACAATGCATACCAGTCCTGAGTGCCGCGCTCCCACATGTGCGGGGCGCGGCTTTCTGTTTGACTTTGATCCATTAGGAGGAACAATATGAGTGAATACACCGACCGCCTGGTCCAGCAGACCGAGGCCATGCTCCATTTCCGCCACGACGAAACGCTGACGGAAACGTCGCCCGAGCGCCTGCATGAGGCGCTGAGCGACGTCATCATGATGGAGATCAACGACCGCTGGTCGCGCACCCGGCACACCCAGCAGAACGGCCGCCGCGCCTATTATTTCTCGGCGGAGTATCTGATCGGCCGTCTGATTTACAGCAACCTCTTCAACCTCGGCATTCTGAACGACATCAAGGAATCGTTCGCGGCCAAGGGCGTTGATCTTGCCTGTCTGGAAGAGATCGAGGATGCCGCGCTTGGCAACGGCGGACTGGGCCGTCTGGCCGCCTGCTTCCTCGACAGCGCCGCCACACTCGATCTGCCGCTGATGGGCTACGGTCTGCGCTATCGCTTCGGCCTGTTCAAGCAGACGTTTGAAAACGACCGGCAGCGCGAGAACGCGGACGACTGGACGAAATACGGCGACCCCTGGAGCCACCGCCGCGACAAGCTGACCGTCAAGGTCAAATTCGCCGACCAGACCGTCAACTGCGTTCCCTACGACATGCCCGTCATCGGCTATGACACCGAAACCGTCGGCACGCTGCGCCTCTGGCAGTGCGAAGCCGAGAAGGAACTCGACTTCGACGCCTTCAACGCGCAGGACTATTATAAGGCGCTCGAAAACAAGAACAAGGCCGAGGACATCACGCGCGTGCTCTACCCGAACGACTCCACCTGGGAGGGCAAGCAGCTGCGCATCAAGCAGCAGTACGTTCTGTCCAGCGCGTCGCTGCAGAACATCATGCGCGACTTCCGCAAGCACCAGGGCCTCGGCTGGGATCGGCTGCCGGAATTTGCGGCCATCCAGCTCAATGACACGCACCCCGCGATGTCCATCCCGGAACTGATCCGGCTGCTGATGGCAGAGGGACTGGACTTCGACGCCGCGTTCAACATTGCGGCCCGCATCTTCTCCTACACGAACCACACGGTCATGAGCGAGGCGCTTGAGAAGTGGGACATGGAGCTGCTGCGCTCCGTCGTGCCCGAGATCTGCGACATTATCGTCCGCATCGACGCCAAGCTCCGCCAGGAGCATCCGCAGAGCAACCTCTTCATCGTCAAGGACAACACCGCGCATATGGCGAATCTGTCTGTCTACGTCTCTACGGCGGTGAACGGCGTCGCCAAGATCCATTCGCAGATCCTGCGCGACGATCTGTTCCACGATTGGTACAAGGTCTTCCCCGAGCGCTTCCAGAACAAGACGAACGGCATCACGCCGCGCCGCTGGCTCGGCCTGTGCAATCCGGAGCTGTCCGCCCTCATCGAAGAAAAGGTTGGCCCCGGCTTCCTCAAGGATCTCGACCGGCTGGCCGAGCTGAAGGGACAGATGGACGACGCGACCGTTGAGCGGTTCAATGCGATCAAGCTGGAAAAGAAAAAGCAGCTCTGCGCCGTCATTGAACAGCATGAGGGCATCAAGCTCGACCCGAGCTTCGTCTTCGACGTACAGGTCAAGCGGCTGCATGAGTATAAGCGGCAGCTGATGAATGCGCTGTCCGTCATGGATATCTACCTCCGTCTCAAGGACGGCAGCCTGACCGACTTTACGCCGACGGCATTTATCTTCGGCGCAAAGGCCGCGCCCGGCTATGTCCGTGCCAAGTCCATCATCTGCTATATCAACCGCATTGCAGACCTCATCAACAACGACCCCGCGGTCAACGACAAGCTGAAGGTCGTCTTCGTACAGAACTACAACTGCTCCTATGCCGAGCACATCATGCCCGCCGCCGATATCTCCGAGCAGATCTCCCCGGCCGGCACCGAAGCCTCCGGCACGGGCAACATGAAGCTGATGCTGAACGGCGCAGTCACGCTCGGCACGATGGACGGCGCGAACATCGAGATCGTCGAGCAGGCCGGACAGGAGAACAACTATATCTTCGGCGCGAGCGTCGAGGAGATCAACCGCGTCCGCGACACCTACAACGCGCGTGACCTCTATAGCTCCAACGCCAACCTCCGCCGCGCGGTCGACACACTGGTCAACGGCACGGTTCCGACCGATGCCGGGCAGCAGGAGCTGTATACCGCGCTGCTCGACGGCGCGAGCTGGCATCGCCCGGATCACTATTTCAGCCTGTATGACTTCCAGTCCTATCAGGACACGCGCCTGCGCGCGAACCGCGACTATCGCGACCGCATCGCATTTGGCCGCAAATGTTTGATGAACACGGCGTCCGCCGGAAAGTTCTCTTCTGACCGCACCATCCGTCAGTACGCCACCGAAATTTGGCACATCTAAACAAAACTCCGGCCCGCTCCATTCGGAACGGGCCGGGCTTTTTGTATCTTGGAAAGTGTCTCAGGGGCTGATGCACGCGTTGGCCCTCCGGGCGGGCAATGCCCGCCCGACGATCCCTCCGTCATTTGCTTCGCAAATGCCACCTCCCTTTACACAAGGGAGGCTTTCCGCGGCGGCGGGGATTTCTCCCCCAGTCTGCGCGGAGCGCAGACAGCCCCCTCTTGGTAGAGGGGGCCTTTGTCGGCCCTGTATTTCAGCCGCGCTGCTTTGCGGTGATGGTCTGCACGTCAAGGACAAAGACGGCGACACGGTCGACGGCCTCGTCCGGGAACGTCCAATCGTCCTTCCCGGTGTTCTGCCGCATGATCTCGGTCAGGGCAGCGCGCTTGTCCGTCTGCGTCTCGAGAAAGCGCACGCTGCCCTGCCCCATGACGGAGCGGTAATTGGCAGAATGGCTGCACGCCGTCGTGCCCGGCATGACGGCGCAGCCGCAGTCCAGCTCAAAGGCCACCGTCTTCGCCTGACGCAGAAGGTCGATCTTGTGCCCTTCTGGTGCGCTGTGAAAATAGAACGTTCTCTGCCCGTCCACATTCGCAAAGCCGAAATTCAACGGCACAAGGTAGACGCCCTCGCCGTCCCGCAGGCCAAGGCGGCAGCATGGGCAGGCGCGGATGATGGCGTCGATGGCGGCGGGATCAGTCACTTCGCGGTCTGTTCTTCGCATAAAATCCTCCTGTCGCAAAAAGCCGCCAAACGGCGGCTTTTTGGGTGGTTCATTCTTCGTCCATGCTGGGGATGCTGATGTTATCTGTCCCGTGGGCTTCAAATTCGGCGATGTAATCGTCCATTCTGGAGACCAGCTCGTCGTAGTTCTCGCGGGAGACCGGCTGATAGTCCATGTCGCGCCGCGCCAGCTCCTCGGCGAGGATCTCGTAGAAGACGGTGTCCTCATAGTCCATGATCGCTTCGTGGATGCCGCCGTCGGAAAACGCCTTGGACGGGACGTCCTCCCCGTGCCAGCGCTCGACCAGCGCGTCCATCCCGTTCTGGCGGCAAAGGGCGAAGAGCTTGGATTCCATCTCGTCATAATCGGCGAAGCGGTCGTCCCCGCGCGTGGAATTCAGGATCCAGTTGCCGATATAGACCATGTCCAGCAGACGCCGGAACTCCTTCTTTGTGAATTCGATCTGCATCACGCAAGCCTCCCTTCGTTCCTATTATATACCCGGCGTCAAGGTTTTTCCACTGTTAAAATCACAGTATTGTGGAAAATAATACTTGTGTTCTCCGGGGTTTTGACATACAATAGGGTATGATATGCCCGGTGGGTGCAACGCGCCCGCGCGGGAGAAAAGAGGGCCTGAGCTTGAAAAAACTGAGCGTTTGTGTGTTGTTCGGCGGCGTCTCGCCGGAGCATGAGGTTTCGCTGCGTTCGGCGGAATCCGTTCTGAACAACCTTGACAAGCAGAAATACAACATTTTCCCCGTTGGCATCACAAAGGATGGCGACTGGATTCTGTTCGGCGGCGACGATTATGCGATGCTCCCCGCCGGGACATGGCAGGATCATCCGAACAACCGGCGCGCCGCCATCTCGCCGGTTCACGGCCAGGGGCTGCTGAGCTTTGAAAACGACTGCGTCGTGCGCGAGCGCATCGACGTGGTGTTCCCCGTGCTGCACGGGGAGAACGGCGAGGATGGTTCGATGCAGGGCCTGCTTCAGATCGCCGGAATTCCCTATGTGGGGCCGCACGTGGCCGCGAGCGCCGCGTGCATGGATAAGACGATCACCAAGCTGATCGCTGACCACGCGGGCGTGCGGCAGGCCGCATGGCGTCTGGTGACCGCTGCGGAGTTCGCGCGAAATGCAGACGCGGTCATGGACGGCGTGGAGGGGCAGTTCGCCTATCCCGTCTTCGTCAAGCCCGCGGGAACCGGTTCGTCCGTCGGCGTGTCGAAGGCGCGCGACCGCGAAGGACTGGAGCAGGCGCTGACAGCCGCCCTGAAATACGACTGCAAAGTCCTCGTCGAGGAGTTCATCGACGGGCAGGAGGTCGAGGTCGCGGTGCTCGGCAATGACAATCCGTTTGCCTCCGTCTGCGGCGAGATCGACGCGGGCGCGGATTTCTATGACTATGAGGCAAAGTATATCTCCGACTGCGCCGACCTCTATATCCCGGCCCGCATCTCGGAAGAGGCGTCGGAGCAGGTGCGCGAGACCGCTGTTCGCGTCTATCAGGCGATGGGCTGCCGCGGGCTTTCGCGCGTGGACTTCTTTGTGACCCGCGAGGGGCAGGAGGTCGTCTTCAACGAGATCAACACCATCCCCGGCTTCACGTCGATCTCGATGTATCCGAAGCTCTTTGAGGCCAGCGGTATTCCCTACGGCGAACTGCTGGACGATCTGCTCGCGCTGGCGCTGGACGGTTGATATGGTAAAGCCCGTTCTGATTGCCATCACCGGCACACAGCAGCTGGCCGGTGAGAAGCCGGAGAGCATCCAGCTCGTGACCGAGGGTTCCTACTGCTGCGAGCCGGGGTTCATCCGCTTTTCCTATGTGGAGAGCGAGATGACCGGCATGGAGGGCGTTGTCACGTCGTTCACGGTTGAGGACGAGCAAAAACTCACGCTCCGCCGCGTCGGCAAGGTCAATTCCGAGATGGTCTTTGTGCAGGGGCAGCGGCACGAATCGCTCTACGACGCGGGCATGGCTGCGCTTCTGGTCGGCGTAGAGCTTCAGGAGCTGACCGTCCTGCTCAACGAGCACGGCGGCATTCTCGATTTCAGCTATGCGATCGATGTGGAGCGCAGTGCCTGCGGCACGAACCGCTATCACATCGAGATCCGCGAGGCGTGAAATGTGCCCGCTTGACAGAGCGAAAATAGCTGGTATCATAAAAATACAAGAGGCGCTGCACCAGCAGTCAGTCCTTACGATCGAACAAAGTGTATTGTTGACCGCTCGGGTACCATCCGGGCGGTCAATGCACCTCTAATGTGCAAAACCGTCAAATTGCAAAGAATCGCAGCGTTTTCTGTCGAAAACGCTGCGATTTGTTTATCGCTTGAGTATTTTCCCGGGCTTTTCGCCGGTTATGGCGCCGTTCTCCAGCACCGGCACACCGGCGACCAGAACGGTCTCCATCCCCTCGGCAAATTCCGCCGGATCGGCATAGGAATCGCGCTCGTGCAGCGCTTCCGGCCGGAAGAGCAGAATGTCGGCATCAAGCCCTGGAATGAGCTTTCCCTTCGTCCGGAGGCCGAGCCGCCCGGCGGGCAGACCGGTCATCTTCGCGACGGCCTCCTCCAGCGTCAGCACGCCGCGTTCGCGGACATAGCGCTCGATCGCACGGACGAACGTACCGTACACGCGCGGATGGCAGAGTCCGGAGCCGGGATAGATGCTGTCGGAGATGATGCTGCTGTGCCCGTCGCGCAGGATGGCCTCCAGATCGTCCTCACAGGCGATCTCGTCGATCATCGTGACCGCGCAATGCTCCCGCGCGAGCAGGTCGAACAGCGCGTCAAACGGATCCTTGCCCTCTTTCTCGGCCAATGCCGCGATGGACTGGCCAACGTATTTCTGATCCTCCGCCCCGGCGAGCGCCGCGATGCGGATATTCTCCCAGCCGGCCAGCAGCGAAATGTTCTCAAAATCCTCACCCGTCTGCATCCGCTCGCGCAGCTGCGCACGAAACTCCGCATCGCCGAGCCGTTCGGAGAGCTGCTCCAGACCGCCGGTCTGACATTCCGGCGGGAGCACGTGGATGAGCTGGGTAGAACCTGCGGTGTAGGGATAGACGTCGCAGGCGACGTCGACGCCGTCTTCGCGTGCGCTTTCCATCATCGCCAGCATCTGCGGCACGGCAGCGCGCCAGTTGACCCTGCCGATGGCCTTCAGATGGCTGATCTCCAGCGGCGTCTGCAAGGCCCGCGCCACGGTCAGCATTTCCTCCAGCGCCGCGACGACACCGCTCCCCTCCTGCCGCATGTGTACGGTGAGCGGGATGCCGCTGCCGCGCAGCGGCGCAAGCGCATCGATCAGCTGCTCCGTCGTATAGAAGCATTCCGGTGCGTACCCGAGGCCCAGCGAGACGCCGAGCACGCCGTCCGCCAGCGCGGATTCGAGCCGGGCATGCAGCGCCCGCAGCTGTTCGTCCGTCAAATCAGGCGAAAAACCCGCGACGCTGGCGCGCAGCGTCCCGCCCCCGGCGAGCTGCCCGATGTTCAGCGGCAGCGCCGGGACCGACGCGGCATAGTCTGCAAACGACTCGTACGCGCGCGGAAACGAGCCGGTGACCGGCTGTAAATATGCGCCGATGGCGGCGGCATATTCCCCGGAGACGGGGAACGGCGACATGCCGCAGTTGCCGTTCACGATTGTGGTCAGCCCCTGGCACAGCTCACATTCGCCGAAACCGGGGCGGAAGAGCGCCGCGTCGGCATGGCGGTGGATGTCGAGGAAGCCGGGCGTCACGCAGAAGCCCGCCGCGTCGATCGTCCGCGCAGCGCGTGCACCGGTCAGATTGCCGCGCGCGGCGATCTTCCCGTCCTGAATGGCAAGGTCGCCCCGGAGGGCGGGTGCGCCGGTGCCGTCGATGAGCAGGCCGCCGGTAATGAGAAGGTCAAACAAAACTGTCACCTCAAATCGGTGTCAAAATCGTGCTATTTTCTCATATTCTACAACATTTTTCGTAAAAAAGCAAGAGGGGCCAGATTGCCCCGCTCCGCATGGTCTGCGCCGCACCCGTTCCTGCATAAAACACCCCGCGCACCATCGGTGCGCGGGGCGCTGTGATCGGGTTCAATGCTCCATCTTGGGCGGCGGGGTGCAGGGGTCGTGGCGTTTGGGTCCGTCGTCGAGGAATTCGCTGACACGGACGCCGCGCTCGGTCTTCATGGACTCCACGTGCTTGTGGATCAGCTCCTTGACGACGAGCGGATTTTTCACGTTTTTCAGCTCGAGATGCGGCGCACTCTTATCCGAGGAATGAATGATGATCGTGCCCACGCCGAAGATGCGCTGGCCAAGCGAGACATGGACGCCGATGTCGCTCACACGGTAGAGCAGCACCTCTTCCATCTTCATGTTCAGCACCCCGGTCTGTAGGAACAGCCGATCCTCTGAAAGGAAATATTTTGTAAACGTCAGCGGCATGCCGAGCACCCGCTTCCGATCCTGCCAGATCGTTTCCACGCCAAGTTTCATCGCCGTTTCCTCCTTTTGCTTTTCTTTCAGTATACTGCGCGAAGCACCCAGGGTCAAGAGGTTTTCTCCTCTTCCTCGGCCAGCCGCCGCGCATGCGGCAGGCTCCAGCGGAAGTGCGCCGAGCAGAGCCGCATCGCAAACACCAACACAAAGCCGACGAGCATTGCAATATCCCGTCCCACAAACGGCCACAGGTACACGCAGACCAGCGCGCCGAGCAGCGCGGAGCAGGCGTAGACGTGCTTAACAAAAATATAGGGCCGGTCGCCCGCGAACAGATCGCGCAGGACGCCGCCGCCCACGCCCGTCAGCGCCGCGACGAAGATGACAAAGAAGCGGTTCGCGCCGTCCCCGGCCTCCATGGCCACGCGCGCACCGCAGACCGTAAAAATGCCGAGGCCCGCCGAATCTGCCAACAGCAAGACATGCTCATAGAGCCACTTGTTCCGGTAGAAGATGCGCCGCACCGCCGGGAAAAAGACGATGATCGACACCGCGATCGCGATCAGCACTGACGTCGGGTCGCGGAACGCGGACGGCGGCGTCAGGCCAAGAATGAGGTCGCGGATGATCCCGCCGCCGACTGCCGTCGTCACGCCGAGGACGCAGACGCCGAAGATGTCCATCTGTTTTTTCAGGCCCGTCATCGCGCCGGTCAGCGCGAAGGAGATCGTGCCGATGATCTCAAAAATCAAAATCAGTCGTTCCATCGTTGTCACCGTTTTCTATGTATTTCTTGCGGGTCAGCGGAGTCGGGCCGCTGAAAAGCCGCCTCTGAAAGGGGCGGTACCGAGCGGAGCGAGGCGGAGAGGTTGTCAATGGTAATTTCCACAAACAATCCCTCAGTCAGCTTCGCTGACAGCTCCCTTGTGTAAAGGGAGCCTTTGTCGGGCGACCAATGGTCGCCCCTACGTTCATCGCCGGAAGTGGGATAGCATCGTAGGGGCAGGCAATGCCCGCCCCTGCAAAGGCTCAGCGCAGCGCGTCGCGGGCGAGATAATACTGCACGTACTGCATCTGCGTGATGCGTTTCTGTGCCTGCTCGTCCAGCGCGTCGAACACGCTGAGGCTTCCGAACTCGCCATACCAGTCGTGTGTGCTGACGATGGGCGTCCGCGCCATCACGTCGTCCGTCAGCTTCTGATACGCCGGGCCGTCCCAGCCGCACTGCTCAAACAGCACGTTCATCAGGAAGCACGGGCTGACCGTCGGCCCTTCGCCGCGGAATTTCTTTCCCAGCCGCGCCTTCGCCGCATCGTTTGCCCAGATCAGATAGTCCGTCAGATAGGTCGCCGCCGCGCCGGTCTCGCCCGGTGCGGCGAGGTCAATGCCGAGCGCCGCGTAGGTCACGCTGTTCTCCCCGAGCCACGGCTTGTGGTCGGCAAAGAACACGAGCACGACCGGTTCTTCGCTGTCCCGGAACGTCTCACAGAGCGCACGCATCCGCGCACCCGTGTCCGCGACGCCCGAGAGATAGTTGTTGACAATATAGTAATCGCTGTCGGAAAGGCCCGTTTTCGGGACATATTCTGTCTCGCCGGTCAGGTGGTCATCAAAATACGGCCCGTGGTTCTGATACGTCACGTTGAACGAGAATACCCAGTCCCCTGCCGCGATCTGCGATTCGGTGCGCGCAGCGATCTCTGAAAACAGCACGTCGTCCATCGCGATCCCGTCGCAAAGCGCCGAAAAATGGTTCTCCGCGAACCAATAATCGTCGAGTCCCAGATTGCGGTTCACGCTGCTCCGGCTGTAAAAGCCCTCGTTGCCGGGGTGTGCGCCGGTGCAGGTGTAGCCTTGATCCGCAAAATAGCGTGCATAGCTCCAGCTCGGGCGGCGGAAATTCGGCAGCTTGGAAAACCCGGTCAGTGCGCAGCGCTCGGTGTTGATCGTGCCGCCCGCGAAGATATTCGTAAACAGCTGGCCGGTATAGCTCTCGGCCTGAAGCGCATGATAATCGGCATAAGGATCGTTCCCGGTGATGGCGTCCGTCAGGTCGGAAAAGTCGCAGAACGCCTCCAGCATCGTCATCACGACGTGGACTTTTTTGTCCTCCGGAATGTCGTCGTCTTCATATTCCGCCAGCAAGGCCTCGGCCTCCCGCTTGTCGTACCCGTCCGGCGCCTTCGGCACCGCGGCGCGGATGCTGTGCAGGAACGGATAGATGCCGCCGCGCGACTGAAACTGGTCGTTGGCCGACCATGCGCTCCGCCCCGGCGCGGCCGCGAAGCGGTCGTAGAGCGTGCTGCTGCGGTAAACGCCGAAATATCCGAGTACGCAGAGCAATAAAGCCGCGCCGGTCGTGGCCGCTCTTCCACGGCGGGACAGCCTCCCGCGCGCGAGCCACGCCAGCGCCAGCGTCCCGAGCACGACCAGAAGCAGTGACGCCGCGATCTGCCACGTCACCGTGATGTACCCGCGCCCGCCGATCTGCACTGCCTCGCGGATGGCCGCAACGTCGTCTGCGTAGAGCGGTTCGCTCCGCCCGAGCCATTTCCAATATGCCGCCCACGAATAGACGAGGCAGACCACGCCATCCAGCAAAAATGCCAGCCAGGCCCGCCCGGTCAGGCCGAACAGCAGCAGCGCAAACAGCACGAACGGCAGCACGTTCAGCGCCGCCAGCAGCGGATCTTTCAGATAAAACCGGCACATCGCGCCGCTCCCAGCGGCGGCAAAATACAGGCTCAACAGGCCAAGGCAGACCCCGGCCAGTGCCGTCAGAACGGTCGTCCAGATCACATTGTTTCGGAATTTCTGCATCTTTTTTGTCCTTTACTGATATCCTTGCCATCCACGTCCCGATATGGTACGATGGAGGCAGAGAGTGAACCAAAATTCATGGAGTGCGCAACGCATGACCGGCCCTGACCCGAACAAGATCCATCCGAATGAGAACATCCAGCAGATCGTATACATCAAAAACGTCATCACGCGCCCCAACATCATTGTTGGAGAGTACAGCTACTATGACGATGTGAACGGCGCGGAGCGATTTGAGGAGCACGTGACGCACCATTACGAATTTTGGGGTGACAGGCTCATCATCGGGAAATTCTGCGCCATCGCACGGGGGATCGAATTTGTGATGAACGGCGCGAACCACCGGATGAACAGCGTCTCGACCTATCCGTTCAATATCATGGGCGGCGGATGGGAAGCGTTCGCGCCGGCGCTCGACGACCTTCCGCTGAAAGGCGACACCGTAGTCGGCAGCGACGTCTGGATCGGCCAGAATGTGACCGTGATGCCGGGCGTACACATTGGCGACGGCGCGATCATCGGCGCGAATTCCGTCGTCACAAAGGATGTTCCGCCATACTGCATCGCGGGCGGGAATCCGTGCCGCATGATCCGGCGGCGGTTTGACGATGAGCTGATCGCGTACCTGCTTGACCTCAAATGGTGGGATTGGGACGCCGGGAAGATCTTTCGCAACATGGAGGCGCTTTGCAGCGGCGATCTTACAAAAATCAGAAGCATTGCAGATTAAAACCGGCATCGCTGCCCCATTTCTCCGCATATTCTACAACAGCGTATCAGAAAAGTAAAGCCACACAAGCAAAAATCGGTCTGGCTCACGCCAGACCGAAAATCATGAGAATCAGGCCGTAGACCACGCTCGCGACCGTGCCGTAGACGATGACCGGCCCGGCGATCACGAACATTTTCGCCGCCATGCCGGTGATGAAGCCTTCGGCCTTGAACTCGATGGCCGGAGAGACGACCGAGTTGGCGAAGCCCGTGATCGGCACGATCGTGCCCGCGCCGGCTACCTTCGCTATGTCGTCATAAATGCTAAGCCCCGTCAGCACCGCGCTGATGAAAATGAGACTGACGCTCGTCGCCGTGCCCGCGCTGTCCGCGTCCAGTCCCGCCAGCTTCCATCCGTTCAAAATCAGCTGCCCCAGCGCGCAGATCAGGCCGCCGATGCAGAAGCTGCACACCAGATCCTTCGCCAGCGGCGATTTCGGCGCGAGATCCGCGACATACCGGTTATACTCTTTTTTCGTGAATTTCATCAAAGAAGCACCACCTTTTCCGTTAGTCTGCCCAAAAACACCGAGAATATGAAAAGTAGAACCCCTCTTTGGCAGCTTGCCAAAGAGGGGTTGGTGCTTCTTCGAATCAGACCAATTCGATGACGGCCATCTCGGCGGCGTCGCCGCGGCGCTGGCCAATACGGGTCACGCGGGTGTAGCCGCCGTTGCGGTCGGCATACTTCGGAGCGATCTCCTTGAACAGCTTGTTGGCAACATCTTCCTTGGTGATATAGGACAGAGCCTTGCGGTAGGTCGCGAGGGTGTTCTTCTTGCCAAGGGTGATCATCTTCTCGGCGACCGGCTGGACTTCCTTCGCACGGGTGAACGTGGTTTCCATCTTGCCGTTCTCGAACAGATATGTGGTCATAGCCCGCAGCATCGCCTTTCTCTGGGAGCTGGTTCTGCCGAGCTTTCTGGTACCAAACATGGGATTTTTCCTCCTTCTTTGAAAGGTTATATGCGCTTAGTTGTTGGAATTGTTGGAATCTTCGCTTGCCAGAGACAGACCCATCATGGCCAGCTTGTTCTGCACCTCTTCCAGCGACTTTCTGCCCATGTTGCGGACTTTCATCATATCTTCGCCGGTTCTGGAGATCAGATCCTCGACGTTGTTGATGTTGGCACGCTTGAGGCAGTTGAAGCTGCGGACAGAGAGGTCAAGCTCTTCGATGGTCAGCTCGAGCACTTTGTCGCGGTGCGTTTCCGCCTTTTCGGCCATCGTCGGCTTGCTGGCGACCGTCTCGGAGAGGTCGGTGAACAGGCTCAGATGGTCGGAAAGGATCTTCGCGCCGAGACTGACCGCATCTCTTGCGGAGATGGTAGAATCGGTCCAGACTTCCAAGGTCAGCTTATCATAGTCTGTCATGTTGCCCACGCGCGTGTTTTCCACGGTGTAGTTCACCTTGTAAACAGGCGTGTAGATGGAATCGACGGCGATCGTGCCGATGGGCAGGTTGGGTGTCTTGTTCTTGTCGGACGAGACGTATCCGCGCCCATGGTTCATGGTGATCTCCATGTTGAAGGTGGCATCGGGACCCAGCGTGCAGATGTGCAGATCCGGATTGAGGATCTCCACTTCGCCGTCGGCCTTGATGTCGCCAGCAGTCACTTCACATTCACCGGTCGCGTCGATATAGACGGTCTTTGCGCCCTGGCTGTGCAGTCTTGCGATGATCTTCTTCACATTCAGCACGATCTCCGTGACGTCTTCCTTGACGCCCGGGATCGTGGAGAACTCATGCTGGACGCCCGCGATCTTGATAGAGGTCGCGGCCGTGCCGGGCAGAGAGGAAAGCAGGATCCGTCTGAGGCTGTTGCCGAGGGTGGTACCGTAGCCCCGTTCCAGAGGCTCGACGATATATTTGCCGTAGGAACCGTCTTCCGGAGAATCGACACACTCGATACGCGGCTTTTCAATTTCTACCATGAATAAATTACCCTCCTTGTAACTACGAAACCTTGTTTCGTTGCCGAATTCAGCTTACCAATAAACGAGGGTGAAACGTTACTTGGAGTACAATTCGACGATCAGATTTTCTGCGATCTCAAAGTCAATATCGTCTCTTGCGGGCAGCGCAATAACCTTACCGGTGAGGGTATTCTTATCTCTGTCCAGCCACTTCGGGGCGGCGACGAAGGCGTCGTCTTCCTTCATCTTCTTGAAGCGGTTGTTGGAGCTGCTCTTTTCGCTGACGGCGATGACGTCGCCCACCTCGACCAGATAGGACGGGATGTTGACGGACTTGCCGTTGACAGTGTAATGACCATGGTTGACGAGCTGACGGGCCTCACGGCGGGTCGAAGCAAAGCCAAGGCGATAGACAACATTGTCCAGACGGCGCTCGACGAGGCTCAGAAGGATCTCGCCGGTGTTGCCGTTCATGCGCTCGGCCTTTTCGTAGTACATCCGGAACTGCTTCTCCAGGATGCCGTAGACGAATTTGACCTTCTGCTTCTCGGTCAGCTGCGTGCCATACTCAGACTTCTTGGTTCTTCTCTTGCCGCCGGGGTTGCGGTTGGACTGCTTGGCGTAGCCCATCGCAGCCGGGGAGACGCCGAGCGTCCGGCAGCGTTTGAGAACAGGCTGTGTATTCTTTGCCATAATTACTTTCCTCCTTGTCGATCAGACGCGACGGCGCTTGGGCGGGCGGCAGCCATTGTGCGGGATGGGGGTGACGTCCTTGATCATGGTGACTTCCAGACCAGCGGACTGCAACGCACGGATGGCGGACTCACGGCCCTGGCCGGGGCCCTTGACGTAGACCTCAACGGTCTTCAGGCCGCAGTTTTCCACAGCAGCCTTTGCAGCGGTCTCAGCGACCATCTGCGCGGCGTACGGCGTGGACTTTCTGCTGCCGCGGAAACCGAGGCCGCCGGAGGAAGCCCAGGACAGCGCGTTACCGTTCAGATCGGTAACGGTGACCATGGTGTTATTGAAGGACGAGCGGATATGCACGGCGCCCTTTTCGACTACCTTGCGCTCACGACGGCGCTTGACAACTTTCTTAACAGCTTTAGCCATTTACATATCCCTCCTTACTTCTTCTTATTCGCAATGGTCTTCTT
>OLNF01000098.1_pt1 | contig 61139 bp, 62 predicted proteins | sample 1673061 | NCBI WGS metagenome assembly OLNF01 (sample SAMEA3136751, study PRJEB25190) | human gut metagenome
TTGGCATAAAACAGGGCTGCCGCCCAGCAAAAATATTTGCTAATGCGACAGCCCCTCTTTTTTTCTCTTATCATTCCAAATTTTTCTCCTTGACAAAAAATGAAACGCTTTTACAATAACAATTGTTATTAATAACATTTGTTACGTTTGGAGGAGAAATATGCCTGCAATAAAAAAAATATCAAGAGAAGCAATTATAAATGCAGCTATTGATGTATTACGTGAGGGCGGTGCGATGGCTATTAACGCTCGCAGTATTGCAAAAAAGCTAGAATGTTCGACGCAACCTATTTATCAGTCATTTCAGAATATGGATGATTTAAAAGAAGCTATGACGCAGCAAGCAATTGCTCTGCACACCCAGTATGTACGAAATAACAACAGTGACACTCAGTATAGCTGCTATGGTATGGGATTTGTTGAGTTTGCCAAAAAGGAAAAATACCTGTTTCGTTGGCTGTATCTGGATGGTAAACAGCCAGAACAGGACATACTATTCTTATGGAATGGCAATTTTAGCAAATGCGGATCATTTGAATTTGACAGACGCAGAACTGCGAACATCATTCCGAAGAGAATTTACAGCCCTTACTGCTTATTATGGGGTATCTCCAATACCGCTGAAATTTAGAAAAAAGAAAAAAGATGAAAGATAGAAAACTATATGGATTTAAGGATAATGGAATTATGAAAGAAATAGAAATAAAGACAAAGAGACTGTCACTGCACCCCATATCTGACGGAGAGATTGAGGCAATGATGGAGCGCATGGATTCTGATGGCCTTCGCACCGCCTATGGTGAAATGCTGGATGGCTGCAAACGTGATCCGGAGAACCGGATTTGGTATGCACCATGGAAAATGACATTGAAGGCCAATCAGGAATCTGTTGGTGACCTCTGCTTCAAAGGACCGGTCAAAGACCATTCCGTAGAGATTGGGTATGGAGTTCAACCAGAATATGAAGGACACGGCTATACTACTGAGGCACTTTAGGCCATGACACAATGGGCGTTCAGCCAGAAGGATGTGGTATTTGTAGAAGCCGAAACTGCCCCTGACAACAAGGCTTCCCAGCGTGTCCTTGAAAAGTGCGGCTTTGTGCCAGACGAAACAACAGGCAAGGAAGGTCCGCGTTTCGTGTCGGAAAGTCCTCTTACGAACTGGTCGCCTATCTATATGCTGTTCGGAATGAGTATTGGTATGGCAATCGGTCATTTTCAGGATCAGATGGTTTTTGGCATGGCAATCGGCATGAGCCTTGGTGTTCTTGTTGGCTCACTTCTCAATAATTCTGCAAATAAAAGCCGCGAGGCACTCCGGCAGCAGCGCCACCCCCATGCGTAAACATTCATTTTATAAAGGGAAATAACAAAGAAAGGAAGTCTTAAAGATGAGTCATCGCGGGGAATTCGGTATCAGTCTGAAAAAGGCATGGTGGGGATGCGGTGCGGCATCTGCTCTGATGGACGCAATTCTTGCTTTTGCTAAAGAGAACGGTTTTTAGCAGTTGAATCTTGAAGTACGCAGCAGTAATACCCGTGCTATTCGCTTATATGAAAAATATGGTTTTCGGAAGCTGTGTACATTCCCTCGCTTTTTCAAGATCAATGGAGAATATATTGACTTTAACCTGATGAAGCTTGACTGTCTAATGTAGCTCCGACATAGTATATATATGTAATGGAACGAGATATGTATAGAGTTATAAATTACATTGGAACAGGATGCGATTTATAAAAAGCTGAGGAAGATATAAAATATGGAAACTGGCAAGTAAAATTCTCTTGGCATTCTCAAAAATAAGAATATAATATATAAAGAGAATAATTCAAGAGGTGATAGTAATATGAAGATGGCGGAAATTGTAATGAATCCTGTCAGGCAAAGAATCTTTCAGTATTTTTTACTTCATGAAACAGGTACAGTTAAAGAAGTAAAAAAAGCATTACCTGATGTTCCAAACGCAAGTCTATATCGTCATATAAAAATCCTTGCAGATAATTCCATCCTCATAGTCGTGGATGAAAACCGAATTCGTGGCACAGTGGAAAGTGTTTATCAGCTAAATAAGGAGGCATTAGCGACTGAGGATGAAAGCGGAAATGCGGTGCAAATGGCATTGCTTAGCATTTGTGCGTCATTTGCAAGATATTTTTCCAACGGTAATGTTGATCCTAAAAAGGATATGCTGCTACTTACGAACTGCACATTATTGTTGACAGACGAAGAATTTATGAGTTTTCTTTCTGAGATCAATGAAATTGCACTCAAGTATATGAAAGTAGAACCAGCCGGAAATAGAAAAACACGGCAGATTACGCTTATCTCTGCCCCAGCAAATGAGTAGGTGATAAAAATGATTGAGCAACAACTGAAAACGAAAATAGATTGGCTTCGCTGTCCCAGATGCGGCGGCAAGACGAGAACGCAGATACGATCACATACGGTGCTGGAGGATTTTCCTCTATTCTGCCCGAAGTGCAAATATACCTGTGTGATCTATTTCAGGGACGGTAAAACAGAAGAAATTAAAATGCCAGACGCTTAGACGCAGTGCATGACCTGATAGTTCAGGTTTGCGCTGCGTCTTTTTATAAAATCAGATGTAACTGTTCAGTACCTTCACAGTTACGAGTCAAAATCCATTGAAAATCGCCTGTGGCGATGGGATTTTGACATTTTCATGCCAAAACACCTCGCGGAATAGTGGACTGCTGAATAGTTACATAAAATTTCAGAAAAAGAAATACTTGTACACCGTTTTGCAATGATCTTGTGAAGTATATAGAATGCAAATCTGAGTGTACTAATTTTGAGGAGGAATGAAAATGGAACAATACAACGTAACCGGAATGAGCTGTGCAGCCTGCAGCAGCAGAGTTGAGAAAGCTGTATCCAAGGTTCCGGGTGTAACATCCTGTTCTGTCAGCCTGCTGACAAACTCTATGGGAGTAGAGGGAACAGCAGGTTCCGCTGAGATCATCAGGGCAGTGCAGGATGCAGGATACGGAGCATCATTGAAAGGAGCTTCCGGAGAGCAGCTATCTGCTTCTGCAGCAGAAGAGGCACTGGAAGATCATGAAACGCCGGTTTTAAAGAGAAGGCTGATTGCATCAATAGGATTTCTGCTTGTACTGATGTACTTCTCCATGGGACATATGATGTGGGGATGGCCGCTCCCCGCATGGTTTGACGGCAATCATGTTGCAATGGGACTGGTACAGCTCCTGCTTGCGGGAATCGTAATGGTCATCAATCAGAAATTCTTTATCAGCGGATTTAAGAGTCTGTGGCACCGTGCTCCAAATATGGATACTCTGGTAGCACTTGGTTCCATGGCATCTTTTGTATGGAGTGTCTATGCACTCTTTGCCATGACCAGAGCGCAGGTAGATGGTGATTCTGCTGCAGTTATGAATTATATGATGGAATTCTACTTTGAATCTGCTGCCATGATATTGACACTGATCACAGTAGGAAAAATGCTGGAAGCCCGCTCAAAAGGCAAGACTACAGATGCATTAAAGGGCCTTATGAAGCTGGCTCCCAAGACAGCCGTTGTTGTACGTGACGGACAGGAAGCAACAGTACCGATCGAGCAGGTAAGAAAAGGTGATATCTTTGTAGTGCGCCCCGGAGAGAATATTCCGGTGGATGGTGTGATCCTTGAGGGAAACAGTGCAGTCAATGAGGCAGCACTTACGGGAGAAAGCATTCCGGCAGACAAGAATCCGGGCGATCAGGTTTCAGCTGCTACAGTGAACCAGTCCGGTTTTATCAAATGTGAGGCGACCCGTGTCGGAGAAGATACGACACTTTCACAGATTATTAAGATGGTCAGTGATGCGGCAGCTACTAAAGCACCGATCGCGAAGATTGCAGACCGTGTTTCCGGAGTTTTTGTCCCTGCTGTTATCAGTATTGCGATTATTACAACGATTATCTGGCTGCTTGTCGGCAGACCGTTTGGTTATGCGCTGGCAAGAGGAATTTCTGTTCTTGTTATCAGTTGCCCGTGTGCACTGGGGCTTGCTACACCGGTTGCGATCATGGTTGGAAACGGAATGGGAGCAAAGAACGGAATCTTGTTTAAGACAGCAGTTTCTCTGGAAGAGGCAGGCAAGATTCAGATTGTGGCGTTAGACAAGACAGGAACTATCACAAAAGGTGAGCCACAGGTAACAGACCTTGTTCCTGCAAATGGAATTTCAGAGGAAATACTTCTTTCTTATGCATATGCCCTTGAGAAGAGAAGTGAGCATCCTCTGGCTAAGGCAATCATTGCTAAAGCAGAGGAGAGACAGATCACAGCTTTAGAGGTTTCTGATTTTCAGGCACTTCCGGGAAATGGACTCCGCGCAGTGCTGGACAATGAAGTCCTGACTGGCGGAAGTATGAAATATATCAGTAATCAGGTATCTATATCACCGGAACTGATTTTGCAGGCAGAGAAATTTGCAGGAGAAGGAAAGACACCGCTTCTTTTTACAAAGAACAATAAGCTGATCGGTATGATCGCAGTGGCAGATGTTATGAAAGAGGACAGCCCGCAGGCAGTAAAGGAACTGCAGAATATGGGAATCCGTGTTGTTATGCTGACTGGTGACAATGAACGTACAGCGAAAGCAATCGGCGCTCAGGCAGGCGTTGACGAAGTAATTGCAGGTGTACTTCCGGACGGAAAGGAAAGTGTGATCCGTACTCTGAAAGAACAGGGAAAAGTTGCCATGGTAGGTGACGGTATTAATGATGCACCGGCACTGACAAGAGCAGATATCGGAATCGCTATTGGTGCGGGAACGGATGTTGCTATTGATGCTGCAGATGTAGTGCTGATGAAGAGTCAGCTCAGTGATGTTCCGGCCGCGATCCGACTCAGCCGTGCGACACTTAGAAATATTCATGAGAATCTTTTCTGGGCGTTCTTTTATAATGTAATCGGTATTCCGCTTGCAGCAGGTGTGTGGATCCCAATCTTCGGATGGACATTGAATCCGATGTTTGGCGCAGCCGCAATGAGTCTTTCCAGTTTCTGTGTAGTAACCAATGCGCTGAGACTGAACTTATTCAAAGTGCATGATGCATCTAAGGATAAAAAGATTAAACAGAATTCAGCACAACTTCGTGTAACCGACAGTACGGAAAGTACAGATGCGTCTGATATGAAGGGCAGCTGCGGTAACAGTGAAATTCATGATCGAAGAGATCAGGAAAATAAAAAAGAAAACAAGGAGAATAAAGGTATGACAACAATTACAGTCAATGTAACAGGAATGATGTGCGGACATTGCGAAGCACACGTAAACAAAGCAGTAAAAGAAGCGTTTGGTGTAGAAGATGTAGTTTCTTCTCATGACAAAGGAACAACTGTGATCAAAGCACCACAAAAACTGGATGAGGATAAGATCCGCGAAGTGATCAAAGAAGCTGGTTATGAAGTAACAGGAATTACACAGGAATAGTACTTTAACAGTCCCTGCTCACTGCTTTAATTGCGAAATGTAATAGGCAGTGGGCGGGGACTTGTACGTATCAGAAGTAAACTTTTCCTGACATATTGTGAACGGGTATTTGATGATGGAGCAGAAAAGCTTTTCTCAAAACACAATTCGGATGAAGCAGCACAGATGCTGATCGACGGAGACAATACAGGTTCCTTAAAAGGTGCAGAAGAACTGGTAAAGAAGAGCCAGGAATTCTTATCTGCAAAATATATTGATGACGCTGACAGCTGGGGTGTGATCGATCCTGAGAGATGGAACGCATTCTACAAATGGCTGTACGAGAACAAACTTTGTGACAAAGATCTGACAGGTATCGGATTCAGCAATGATTATCTGCCACAGTAGTCAGAAACTGATATACAGTGATTGATTGGAAATAGCAGTGTTATATCATGGGATATATGCAGAAAGATATCTGTAATTGTAGAAGAAATTTGGCTGACAGAGATACATGTAAGCAGGATAAAATAAGCGGCAGGGAGAAGCAATAGATATTATGGCATTATTAAAAGCAGAACATATTTCAAAATCATATGGAGAGAAGCATGTGCTTCAGGATATTAATATCCATCTGGACCAGGGAGAACTTGTGTCCTTACTTGGAGTCAGCGGCTCCGGTAAGACAACATTGTTCCATATTTTATCCGGATTGGTAACTCCTGATGAGGGAAAGGTATATCTGAGAGGTGAAGATGTAACTTCTACACCTGGAAGTATCAGCTATATGCTCCAGAAAGACCTTCTTCTGCCGCATAAAAAAGTAATTGATAATGTATCTTTGCCGCTGGTGCTGAAAGGTATGAAGAAAACGCAGGCCAGAGAGCAGGCTGCGCCATTATTTGCAGAGTTCGGACTGGAAGGAACCCAGTACCAGTATCCAAGCCAGCTTTCCGGTGGTATGCGTCAGAGAGCGGCACTGCTTCGCACGTATCTGTCTTCAGACGGCGTTGCACTTCTGGATGAACCGTTCAGTGCATTGGATACACTGACCAAGACCAGTATCCATAAATGGTATCTGGAAATTATGCAGCACATTGATCTTTCTACACTGTTTATCACTCATGACATTGATGAGGCGATCCTTTTATCAGACAGGATTTATATCCTCAATGGAGCACCGGGCGAGATCCGCGATGAGATTGTTATTAAGGAGAAGAAGCCAAGGGCAGAGGATTTTGCATTGTCAGATGCATTTCTGGAATATAAGAGACTGATCATCAGTAAGCTGTAATATAAATTATATAAAAATGAGAACAATCCTTTTCTATAGAACGGTATCTATGGAAAGGATTGTTCTTTTATTTTGCCTGGATTTTGTGAGATCAGAAATTGGAATAAGGGTCTGTTTTTGGATTAATATAAGGGAAAATTAATAACAGGAAACGGAAGAGGGGCCGTTTCCCGTTATTAGGGGGATTTATACAATTATAAGTAAAATACTTTAAAACAGTACTTTGATCAGAATACTTGCGACTACCAGGATCAGCGCGCCGCAGATTCGTGTGGCAATCTGAGCAAATGGCAGAAGTTCCATTCTTTTGGCGGAAGAGAGAACTGCGATATCTCCGGTACCACCCATGTTTGTTGTACAAAGACCTGCAGTGATAGCAGATTCGATGGGATAGAAGCCTACCAGATGACCGCCGATACCTGCGCCGAGAGCAACACCGCCTACAACTACCAGAACCAGGATCATATAAGTGATGGAGAAAGAACTGATCACAGCACCCAGATCGATCATGGAGATTCCGATTCCAACAAGGAGGGCATTGGTCCAGTTACCCATTACGAACTGGCTCCACTGCTGTGCTGCGTACTCGATCTTCTTTGGTACGATTCCAAGAGCTTTGGCAGCAGCAACCAGAATGATCATCCATGCATAAGTATGAACAGATGGAACTGCTTTATTGATGAAAGTGCCAAGCAGATAGAAGAACATAGCAGTGATCAGACCCATTCCCATAAGCTGAATGCTTTCTGAAGGTTTCTTTTCTTCAGACATATCGTCAGTATCTTTTTTCATTAATTTGCCGTTACCGCTTAAAGCAGGCTGAATTTCTCCAAGTTTGTGAAGCATACCTGCCATAATGATAGCAGTGACATTTCCAAGAGTGGAAGCTGGGATCATACGGGAAATGATGCCGGACGCGTCTACGCCAAGTGCCTGAGCATACATACCGGACAGAGGCACAACACCGGCACCCATTCCGCCGCCCATCATAGGGATTGCTACATACATAATGGCGTCCACAAATCCATAGCCAAGAAGCATTCCTACAACACCTACTGCGAGGATCGCCATAGTCATGGCACAGAGTGCGACAGGAAGGAAACGGATCGCAGCTTTCAGAAGAAGGGTTCTGCTCATACCAAGGATACATCCGGTGATCAGAGCTGCAATATAGAAGTTCAGGAAACCTGTGGTGTTCATAAAGTTATCAACGTTATCGATAACTGACTGTGGAATTACGCCTGTATAAACCAGGATGGCAGACGCAAAGATACATACGATAGCACCGCCGCCCAGATAGGTCTTAATGATCGGCAGGTGATTTCCAGCGTAATTAAATAATCCACCGAAAACCATCATGACCATGAAAGCACCAAGCATTCCCACAGGAAGCCATCCAAGGAGCATTGCTGCAAAAACTCCTGCAAAGATTACCAGATAGAGAGGCAGTCCAATGCCATAGATCTGGATCTGATTCAATTTCTGAAACCAGGAATCAGACTGTTTTTGAGTATCAAAGCTATTTAAATTTAAAGAAGCACTGTTATCCATAAGAATTCCTCACTTTCTGTTAATATTTGATATTTCCGCTCTTTACGGCCTCTTCAGAGACTGCTTTGGAAACTGCTTTTGCTACTCTCGGGTCGAAGGCATCCGGAATAATGTAATCAGGGTTCAGGTCTTTTTCGTCGATCAGGGAAGCAAGGGCTTTGGATGCTGTCATTTTCATTTCTTCAGTGATAGATTTTGCACGTACATCCAGAGCACCGCGGAAGAGACCCGGAAAAACTAAAACATTGTTGATCTGATTTGGAAAATCGGAACGGCCGGTACCGATGATGCGGGCACCTGCTGCTTTTGCCTCATCCGGCATAATCTCAGGAGTCGGGTTTGCCATTGCAAAGATCATTGGATCAGGATTCATGGTCTTTACCATTTCAGTTGTGACACTTCCAGGTGCGGAAACTCCGATAAAGATATCAGCACCTTTCAGGGCATCTGCCAGAGATCCGGACTGCTGGGAGAGGTTTGTGATCTCTGCCATTTCTTTCTTCACCGGGTTATTGGCGGTTCCTTTATTGATCATACCTTTTCGGTCGCAGAGGATCAGATTTTTGAATCCATAGCTTAATAATAGTTTGGCGATGGCAATTCCTGCTGCACCGGAGCCGTTCAGTACGACTTTACATTCTTCTGCTTTCTTTCCGGTAAGTTTCAGACCGTTGATGATGGCTGCAAGGACAACTACTGCAGTTCCGTGCTGATCATCATGGAATACCGGGATGTCTAAGGCTTCTTTTAATCTGGCTTCAATTTCAAAACATCTTGGAGCTGAGATATCTTCCAGATTGATTCCTCCGAAAGTAGGAGCCAGGCGGATAACTGTTTTTACGATCTCATCCGGATCTTTGGTATCCAGGCAGATTTGGAAAGCATCGACATTTCCGAACTCTTTAAAGAGGATTGCTTTTCCTTCCATAACCGGCATTGCAGCTTCCGGTCCGATATCACCCAGACCAAGGACTGCAGTTCCGTCGGAAACAACTGCCACCAGATTGCCTTTTGCAGTGTAGCGGTAGACGTTCATTTTGTCCTCTGCGATTTTGCGGCAAGGTTCTGCAACACCTGGTGTATAGGCGGTGCTGAGGTCATCTCTTGTCTTTACAGATACCTTTGAACATACTGCAATTTTTCCTTTGTTTTCCTCGTGCATTTTTAAGCTCAGTTCGTTGAAATTCATAATTCGTTACCTCCGTACATTTGATCATTACTGTTTCTTCCGCATCCAGCAATGTGATTTATTTGTTGAATTCAGAGTAATTGATTTCGGAGAAAAATGGAAGTTTATGAAAGTATTGGATACCTTTAGTAAGTATTGTAAACAAAAAGAAATTGTGATTTGGGATGGAATATCTTACAATAAGAAATAAAGAAATTAACCATCAGGAAGGAATCTGAATAGTTGTGAAGAATTAAGTATAGAGGATTGAGAGAAAGCAAGGAGGTTTGGAAAACGAATATGGAAAAAAGAAAACATATGTGGTCGGATACGACGGTGCAGATTTTTCTGAGGAATCTTCTGCTGGTATGCGTGGCAGTGATACTGACTGGAGGAATCAGCTTATATCTGGCACTGACGATCCGCCAGAATGATATGGACACTGCAATACAAAATCTTGCCTGCATTGTATCTCAGATGGACATTGTAAGGGAATCCCTGGAGGCAGGGGAAGCTCTGCCGGAGCTGAAAGAAGAACTGGATCTTCTGATCAACAACTGCGATCAGGCGGATGTTCTTGTTGTCTGTGACAAAGACAGTATCCGCTATTATCATACAGAACCCGAAAGAGTGGGAAAGAAATTCAAGGGAGATGACCAGGGGGAGATTCTAAATGGTGCTGATCCATATATTTCAGAAGCAGAAGGTACTCTTGGGATGCAGCGCAGAGCATTTTATCCAGTGCGGGGTGAAGATGATCAGATCATAGGATTTGTGACAGTATCTGTGCTGACGAAAAGTCTGACCCAGATCCGAAATAATATTATCCGTATTTTTATTCTGATATTCGGTGCTTTGTTTAGTCTGGGAGCACTGCTGTCAGGGGCATCTGTTTACAGTATCCGAAAAATCCTGCTCGGACATGATCCGGAGGAATTTCGAAAGATGTTTCTGGAACATACCGATGTGATCGACCGACTGGAGGAAGGACTTCTTGCAGTTGATACAAAGGGAAATATTACTCTGATCAATAAATCTGCAAGGCAGATGCTTGGAATTGAAGATGAAAAAGACGATCAGATGGTAGAAAGTTATAAAAATATAAAAGATATTTATCCGGAGTCCGTGCTTCCGCAAGTCCTTGAAAGCCATGAGGAAGTCCTGAATCATAACCTGGTCATTCGTGAGAATCAGGTTCTGTGTTCAGATATTCTGGTGAGAAAGGGAGAGAAAATAGAAGGAGCAGTGTCTGTTTTCCGTGACAAAACAGAGCTGACAAAGATGGCAGAAGAACTGACAGGTGCCAGATATATGGTAGATACCCTGCGGGCATTTAATCATGAGTTTATGAATAAACTGCATATCATTCTGGGATTTCTGGAAATGAAAGAATACGGAGAAGCAAGAAAATATATTCTGGATACAAGCATGGTATCCGGAAAAGAAGTAAGCCATATCTGCCAGACTATTCCGGTGGAGAACCTGGCAGCTCTGATCATCGGAAAACTGATCCGGGCAGGAGAACTTGGGATTGATTTTTCCCTGAAAAATGACAGTTATTTTCATGAAAAGAAGAAAGATCTTCCGGCAGACTGTTATATTACGTTGGTGGGAAATCTGATTGAGAACGCAATGGATGAATTAAACAGCAGGGATTTTCCTGTAAAGAAGATAGAAGTGGGAATTTATTCCGAAGAAGAGCACACGATCATTACCTGCGACGACACAGGCGGCGGCATCCCGGAGAAAATCCTGTTTTCCATTTATGACAGACATACCACAACAAAAGGCGAAGGACATGGAACAGGATATGCACTGATCAAGGAGATTGTGGACAGTTATCAGGGAATGGTTCATATTGATACAGAGGCAGGCATGGGCAGTTCGATAGAGATTATTCTGCCGATATAAGGTTAAAATTTACGAAGAGGTTATAGGTATGTATAAAGTAATGATAGTAGAAGACGATCCTATGGTTGCGTCTATTAATCAACAATATCTGGAAAGAAACCAGAATCTGAAAATTGTGGGCCAGTTCCGCAATGGTCAGGAGGCACTGGAATATCTGGAAAACAATGGAGCAGATCTGGCAGTAGTAGACTACTATATGCCGATCATGGACGGACTGGAATTTGTCCGCAAATGCCATGAAAAGAATATCAAAACAGATGTGATCATTGTCACCGCAGCCAACACAGCGCAGGATATCTCAGAGTTCCTGCAGCTGGGAATCGTAGATTATCTGGTAAAGCCTTTTTCATATGAACGTTTCCAGAAAGCCATTGATAAGTACCTGTACAGAAAAAATCTGGCAAAGCAGGACAAGACTTTGGATCAGGCAGAGATTGATAAACTTCTTTCACAGGATCAGAACATCAGACCTGCAGAGAAAGTTGTGCTTGAGAAAGGGCTTCAGGAGCAGACCCTGGAGAGGATCCGTACTTATCTGGAAGAACATAAGGGAACTCTTATGAGCAGCAATGAAATCGCCAGTGAAGTAAACCTGTCCAGGATCACGGTTCGCAGATATATGAATTATCTGGTAGAAAACAGAGAAATCATCAGCCAGATTGATTATTCGACCGGAGGCAGACCGTCGATCAAATATACGAAGAACTGAACTGATGTAGCAGGCTCTCAATCTGAAACTTGCGACAGGGTGAACCTGATGCATAAGCTGGCGGTATTTCTTTTTTATTTCCTGTTTATCTGAATCCTGGGACAGGCCGAGGATTTTGTAGGCATGTGGACTAGTCATTGGATGCTCTGTAAAAATAAAATGTGAAATCATTATAGAGTTATCATCTGTTTACGTCAATATTATATTGACAAGAATGTCTGATGAAGTTAAAATTCTATTTAGATAAATTTCTAAATACTATGTAATAAGAGGGAAGAGGTGACAGATATTTGGCTTTTGCAGATACTTTTAAAGCATTGTCTGATCCTGTCAGGAGGCAGATTTTGGAACTTCTGAAAAGCGGTGCTATGTCAGCCGGAGAAATAGCAGGAAATTTTGACATGACACAGGCAACAGTTTCTTATCACCTGAAGACATTAAAGCAGGCAGATCTGATCAGAGAGACTCGTAAAAAGAATTACATTTATTATGAATTAAATCTGACAGTTGTAGAAGAAATTATGATGTGGCTGGAAACACTGAAAGGGGAAAAGTGAAATGAAGAAAAGAAATATTATGGCAATTGTCACTGTATTATTGACACTTTGTCCAATACTGATCGGCCTGCTCTTATGGAATAAACTGCCGGATCGTATTCCCACACATTGGGGGATAAATGGCCGGATCGATGGCTGGAGTTCTAAGAAGGCAACCATATTTGCCATGCCGTTTATTATGGCCTGCGGGCAGATTATCATGCTTGCAGCTGTTTACGCAGATCCAAGAAAAAAGAATATCCATAAAAAAACTATGACAGTAGGGTTATGGATCATTCCGGTACTTTCACTTGTTTTAAATTCTGCAGTTTATGCGATCGCACTGGGAATGAAGATAAGCATGACGATAATTATAGTATTTGTACTTGCCTTTCTGTGGATCATACTTGGAAATTATATGCCAAAACTTCAGCAGAACTACACCATAGGAATAAAAATAGCCTGGACACTGAACAGCGAAGAAAACTGGAACCGCACACACCGAATGGCAGGGAAAGTTTTTGTGGCGGCAGGAATTGTGATGTTGCTGGAAGGGACATTACTGTTGAGTGGTATAATAGGAGAGAATGTCAGTTATTATCTGATGATAGCGGTTATCCTTATCAGTGTTATTGTACCAACAGGCTATTCTTACCTGCTGTTTCGAAAAGGAATTTAAAAATATTTGCCTGTTGCGCATATATCTTTTATGTTATTCTGTAAAAAAATAAGAATGGGAGGATTGTTACTATGTTAGTCTGTGATTACATTGTAGAATCTATAGATGGAGATTACGCACACCTGCGCAGGACAGATGCCACTGATGAAGAATTAAAACTTGTTGCGAGAGCGCTTCTTCCTTTTGATATTGTAGAGGGAAGCAAGCTGCATTATGAAATGATGCAGTATACGATAATTGAGTGATTAATGAAAGCATTATCCGTTTTGCAGTTTGTTTATAACCAGACAGCAGAGCATAAAGCTTATCTGATGAATTGAGGCACTGCTGAATGTGGAGTAAACAAGCAGTACTGTGGCAGGATATGCCAATTTATCCATTAGCCTCCTATTGAGAATATGTTTCATAAATGTTACTATTCTTTTGTGCTTAGCTAACACAAAGATGTCAGAGACGAAATAATCTTTTGAATCTGATGTCACACAAATAATAAGAATAAGGAGGACGTAAGTTATGTGTTTTAATTTCAGTAATTGCTCCGAGTTATTTAATGCAATCTGCAAATATTTCAATATTGGTTGTTAATCCATAATATCAGTACTGAAAAATAGAAAAACAGCTCTGAACTTTCATGTAAAGTTTCGGGGCTGTTTTTTATATAAAAATCCCTCCGGCAGGATTCTTTTTATATTGCAGTAACCGGAAAAAGGTATTATTATTGGCTTTATAAGAAAAATCATTATATGATATGAAAAGGAGAAACTATGGAAAATCAGGAACAGACACCACACAAAAGACGCGTCCGCTATAAAGGAAAATATCCGAAGAAATTTGAAGAGAAATACAAGGAACTTCAGCCTGAGAAATATAAAGATACTATTGAACATGTAATCCAGAAAGGAAATACGCCTGCAGGAATGCACATCTCTATTATGGTAAAGGAGATCATAGATTTCCTTAATATTCAGCCGGGAGAAACCGGCTTTGATGCTACTCTGGGCTACGGCGGACACACAAAAGCAATGCTGAAGTGTCTGAACGGTAAAGGACATATTTATGCTACAGATGTAGATCCTGAAGAATCTGCTAAGACTAAGAAACGTCTGGCGGAACAGGGATTTGGGGAAGACATGCTGACTGTTAAGCTTCAGAATTTCTGTACGATCGATGAGATTGCCAAAGAAGTAGGAGGGTTTGATTTTATCCTTGCAGACCTTGGAGTTTCATCCATGCAGATTGATAACCCCAAGAGAGGATTTTCCTTTAAAGTAGACGGTCCTCTGGATCTTCGACTGAATCAGGAAGCGGGCATCAGTGCAGCAGAGCGGCTGGATACTATTTCCAGAGATGAACTTGCAGGAATGTTATATGAGAATTCCGATGAGCCATATTGCGAAGAACTGGCCAAAGCCATTACTGATGAGATTCGTAAAGGAAATCGCATTGATACAACTACAAAGCTTCGTCAGGTTATTGAGAAAACACTGGATTTCCTTCCGGAAAAAGAAAAGAAAGACACTGTTAAGAAAACCTGTCAGAGAACATTTCAGGCACTTCGCATTGATGTAAATCGTGAGTTTGAAGTATTATATGAATTTATGGAGAAACTTCCGGATGCACTTCGCCCAGGCGGACGAGTAGCAATTCTTACGTTCCATTCCGGTGAAGACAAACTTGTAAAAAAAGCTCTCAAAGAGGGATACAAAGCAGGAATTTATTCTGACTATGCCAAAGATGTGATACGTCCGTCTGCCCAGGAATGTGCGCAGAATGGAAGAGCACGTTCTACAAAGATGCGTTGGGCAGTGAAGGCAGATTAATATGGCAAAAAAGAGCAGAAAATCTATTATCATTGTAGCGCTGGTGCTTGTTTATATCTGTCTGATCTGTCTGCCATATTCCAGGCAGGGAACAGCGTCAGAAGAAACAAAACAGAAATTTACACTTGATGAATTCTACAGTGATAAGAAGAGCGGGGAAAAAGCCAGAATTCTGGTAGACAATGAAGATGCCCTGGAGGCACGTATCCGTCTGATTGCCGGTGCTTCGGAAAGAGTTGTATTGTCTACGTTTGAATTTCGAGAAGATAACAGTGGTAAAAGAATGCTGGCAGCTTTATATGATGCAGCGAAACGAGGTGTAAAAGTTGAAATTCTGGCAGATGGATTTCCTTATGTGACAAGTATGCTTGGGAAATCTTATTTTCAGGCCCTCGGATCACAGAAGAATGTTACGATTAAAGTTTATAATCCTGTAAATTTACTAAAGCCTTCGAAACTTATGGCACGTCTTCATGACAAATATCTGATCGCAGATGACAGTGCGTATATTATTGGGGGCAGGAATACTTATGATTATTTTCTGGGAGATGAAACGGATTATATTAATTATGACTGGGACATTCTGGTTACTGCTGAGAATAATTCAACACCAGAGTCATTAGAGGATTTGGACAAATATTTTGAAACTGTATGGAATTTGCCGATATGCAAAACGGTAATGAAGTCTTCTGATCATCTGAGTCACGGAAAAGAGAAAATTGAAGCTGCAGCTGACGCATTGGAAGAGCTGTACAGTGAAATGAAATCAGAAAAATGGCTTTATAAGGAAAACAGCGATTTTGACGGTGAGTTTACTGAGGTAAATAAGATTACACTGATTTCCAATCCTGTTACCAATTCATTAAAGGAACCGACCCTGTTTTATACAATGACTGAGTTAATGAAACAGGCGGACGGTGATGTAATATTTCATACACCATATATTCTCTGTAATTCCTACATGCTGGACCGTCTGAGGGAAGTGTGTGTTTCTGGTAAATCAGTAACAATGATGACAAATTCCGTTGCGAATAACGGAAATCCGTTTGGAGCTGCTGATTATGATATATATAAGCAGAAAGTTCTGGATACAGGGGTGCAGATCCTGGAGTATGATAAAGGTGTTTCCTATCATGGGAAATGCTTTGTGATAGGCGAAGAACTGTCTGCAGTCGGCTCTTTTAACTGGGATATGCGAAGTGCGTATCTGGATACAGAACTGATGCTGATCGTAGATAGTCCGGAGCTTAACCGGCAGATGCGAGAGTATATGTCCGGCTATGAAGAAGATGCACTGTCAGTCAGAGATCTTACATCTTATGATCTCAAAGAAGGACAGGTGCCGAGAACCATCAGCAAGAAAAGAAATTTAAGAAGAATTTTGTTAAAACCACTGGATGTTATCTTCAGGTTTCTTTTTTGAGAATTTGAAATGCGAAGGAGCGTGAAATATATGGAGCGTCTGATTTTTCATATAGATGTAAACAGCGCTTTTCTTTCCTGGGAGGCAGTGCGGAGAGTAAAACAGGGACTTCCTGATCTGAGAGAAATCCCGGCGTGCATCGGCGGAGATCCCAGAAAACGGACAGGCATTGTAGTAGCCAAATCAATTCCTGCGAAGAAGTATGGCATACAGACAGGTGAGCCTATGGCTATGGCGCTCAGGAAATGTCCTCAGCTTACAGTTGTACCCGGAGATTTTGCGCTGTTTGATCAGTGTTCCAAAGCATTTAAAGCAATTTGTGCTTCCTATGCTCCGGTGATGGAGTCCTTTTCTATAGATGAAGTATTTCTGGATATGACCGGTACTTCGTTGATTTATCCGGATGCTGTTGCAATTGCGTGTGAGATTAAGGATAAGATATACAGTGAACTTGGTTTTACTGTAAATGTGGGAATTTCTACGAATAAATTGCTTGCAAAAATGGCTTCGGATTTCGAAAAGCCCAATAAAGTACATACATTATTTCCAGATGAAATTCCGGTAAAAATGTGGCCGCTTCCGGTAAGAGATTTACTGTTTCTGGGAAAAGTTTCTGAGAAAAAACTGACAGAAGCAGGAATCAGAACTATCGGAGATCTGGCTCGTGAGCGGGAAGAGAGAGTTCAGTTTCTGCTTGGCGAAAAAGCAGGACATCAGTTGTACAGATATGCCAGAGGAATTGATGATTCTCCTGTCCGTGCTCAGCCGGAAGCTGCAAAAGGATTCAGCGTGGAGACAACCTTTAATGATGACATTGTTTCTATGGAGCAGATACAGCCGGTTTTATTGGAACAGTGTGATGTACTGGCAACAAGAATGCGGCGAAAAGGAAAGAAATGCACCTGTATTTCTGTAATGTTCCGCACTTTGGATTTTAAAAACCGCTCTCATCAGACAAAACTTGAGAATCCTACAGATGTGACAGATGAAATCTATAAAAATGCCCGCAGATTGTTTACAGAGTTCTGGAAGGGGCAGCCTCTGAGACTGATCGGAGTAGCTCTGACAAATCTTACAGAAGATAGTTTCGAACAATTGTCCCTGTTTGAAGATACTCAGGACAAAGAACGCCGACAGAAACTGGATGCAGCTATGGATGCGATCCGAAGTAAATACGGAAACAGTATGATCACCAGAGCCAGCATTATGAACAGCAATTCAAGAATCGCCAGAAAGGCAAGAGCGCAGATGGAAAATGAATTGGAGGAGAACGTATAATGAAAACAACAAGTATATTGATTAAAGACACAACAAAAGAAGAAAGAATCCGTATTGTTCAAGAGGGACTGAATCAGTGTGGCGGAGCCTGCGACTTTTGTAATGGTTGCGATAATCTGGGCGGCGGGTCTGTAGATGCCTTTTATGAACCATACATTAATGGAGAAAAAGAATTACGTGAAATTAATGAAGAATACAGAAGCAATATGGGTCTTGTGAGGTGATGTGATTATGAGACCACCGGAAATAGAGAATTCTACAGAGGAAGAACGCAGACAATATATTAAAAATACTTTCAGATGCATTGCTGATTGTGATATGTGTGGCTTATGTATCATATTTCATGGAAAAGATCCGGAAGTTGCCTACGCAGATTACATTAATGGTAAGCGCCATTATCTGGATGTATCAAAGGATTACAGATAGGCATTTGAATAACTGCGCGTCGCATTCTCGTTACTTTAATAATGAATTTGCTGACGATGTTGTAGATCTGATTTTAAATCGGAAGTTTTGCAAAATGATTTTTCTTTCTGGAATAGAAGCTTCTCCTTCAAGACAAAGGGAAAGATACTCTTTCATTTCAGCAATACTCATACCACGGTTTTTCAGACAGTTTAAACTCTGGATCCATTTAATATCATGGTTGTCAAACACACGATAATTTCGTTTATCTCTTTTTGCATTTGGGATAAGCCCCTCGTTACAATAAAATTTTAAATTCTCATAATTCCGATTTGGCGAACTGATGAACCACAGAAAATATAAATAGAAGCAGCTGACAGGCGGTCTTATTATGAGATTACCTGTCTTTTTTGTGCTATAAATGCCACTTCCGGTAATCAGTTGTAGTTTTGTGATTTTTTACCAAAATTTGTTGACAAAGAAACAAGCTGATGATACACTTGTTTCCGAAGAAACGAGATGCGAGGTGGCATTATGAATACGGAACTTATGAATTTATTTGTTAAATACATGGAAAAGCAAGAGATACTTTCTAAACTTACAGAAGATGAAAAATTACACGGATATAATTATTCGGAGATTCATACAATAGCCGCTATCGGGGATTTAGCTGAGCCGAATGTGACCCAGATAGCAAAAAACATGAATGTTACAAGAGGAGCAATTAGTAAAATTACGAAGAAGCTTCTTGAACAAAATTTAATTGAATCATATCAGCGGGATGACAATAAGCAAAAGATCTTCTTTCGATTGACATCATCAGGACAATTTTTATATGACGAACATGAAAAGCGGCATAACTTATGGCTGAAAAGAGATCATGCTTTTATAAAACAATTTGATTCTGAAACGGTGGAACAGGTAGAAAATTTTATGAAGGCATTTAATGATTATCTTGAAACACAAATTGTAGAATTGGGAGGAAATGCAGATGAAAATTGATATTACATTAAAGATTACGCCTAAAATGGTGACAGACGCTCAGGGCAATGAGAAAAAAGCATTAGTGGGACATTTAGGAACACATTTTGATGTTATGAACAAAGAATTTCCTTTAGAGTATACGGAAAGAAAAGGAATTGTACTTGATGTCAGCAGCGTAGAAAACAGAGATATTGATATTACTGACATAGATATGAATAAAGTCATTAAAAATATGTTTGTATGTTTTTATACGGGATTTATTGAGAAAGAAGGATACGGAACAAAAAAATATTTTACAGAGCATCCACAGCTTTCCAATGAATTGCTCGAGGCTCTTTTAAAGAAAAACGTGTCCATGATCGGCGTGGATTTTGCCGGTGTAAGGAGAGGCAGGGAACATACACCTATGGACCAGTATTGTGCAGATCATGGGGTTTTTATTATTGAGAATTTATGCAATCTTTCCAGTGTAGTAAAAAATGGGAACACATTTATTGCTAATACCTATCCGATGAATTATGCAGAGATGACGGGACTGCCTTGCAGAGTCGTTGCAGATATTTAACCAAATCGAGTAAGTCCCCTGCTTCAATTGCGAAAAACAATAAATAATAATGTCAAAAATCGACATAACAAATCAGGAATTCCAAACCACAGCAAATATGGCTTTGATTTTATTTTTGCCAATCTGAAATATATTGTTCTGGACGAACTGCATGTATACAGAGGGGCATTTGGCTCACATCTTGCAAATGTATTCCGACGCTTGTCCAGACTTTGCAGGTATGGCAGAGAGAACCTACTTACAGTGAGGAAATGGAAAGTGGTGAAAAACGCGGCATAGAGAAAGGTGAACTCAAAGCTAAAAAAGAGACGGTTCTTTAAAGAGAGGCGAAATGCTATGAAGAAAATATTGGTAGTATTAGGGGGAGGTCGTCCAAAAGGAAACACAAGACAATTAGTAGATGCATTTATACATGGTGCCACAGATGCTGGAAATGATGTAGAATTAATATCGCTCAATAAAATAGAGGCAAAAGGATGTATAGGCTGCAATGCTTGTCGTTATGGAAAACCATGTGTGCAGAAAGATGGATTTAATGAACTTGTTCCTAAAATAAAGGGTGCTGATTTGATAGTATTTGCATCACCATTGTTATTTTGGACAATTTCTTCTAAATTAAAAGCATTTATAGAAAGATTTTACTGTATTGCAGAAGAAGACAAAAATCCACCCAAGGGACGATATGAGAAGTATCCAGTAAAAGATGCAGCATTATTAATGACATCTGCGGATGATTTGTTTTGGACATATGAACAGGCAGTATCTTATTATAAGTTTACTGTGATCAATTATATCGGATTTCGCGACAAGGGAATGTTATTGGCTGGTGATTGTGGTGATACAAATGGAAAGCCGCAGATTGATAAAACGAACCACTTAAATGAAGCATATGAGTTTGGAAAAATGATTTATAAGAAATAAAATCGGGATTTGTGAGGATTAAAATGGAACAAAAAAATATTTTGAATATTACAACAAGAGAAGATTTCAGAAAATGGCTTATACAAAATCATAATACAGAATCGGAGTGTTGGATGGCTGCAAAAAGAGGTAAGAATTCACCAACGGACTGTGTATGGTATTTAGATGCAGTTGAAGAAGTGCTTTGCTTTGGATGGATTGATACAACACATAAAAAGATTGACGGTGTAGATATGCAAAGATTTACTCCTCGTGCTGCCAGAAGTCCATGGTCTGAACTGAACAAGGAACGCTGCCGCCGACTGGAAAAGCTGGGACTTATGACCGATGCCGGACGCGCTGCTCTGCCGGATATGTCGGAGAGCGGTTTTGTGATCGATACGGAGATTCAGAAAGCATTTTGGAATCCGCTTGCGTGGAAAAACTTCCAGAGCTTTCCTGCTCTTTATCAGCGAGTCCGCATTGATTCGATTCAGCGCGACAAGAAAAAAGACCGAGAAATCTTTGAAATACGTTTGAAGAAGTTGGTAAAGCAGTCAGAAGCTGGAAAGATGTTCGGAGATTGGAACGACTACGGACGACTGCTTGATTATTAAATTAAGAGACAACTTTCAATTTGCTGAAAAAGAATAATTCAAAGAAAACATAATGTTTAACCCTTTAAGAAGAGATGTTGATCAAAGCATATCAGTATATCTTTTTTAATAGAAAAAACAGGCTACTCAGAAATATGCAAAAGATAGAAGACTAGGCCTTTGAAGCTTTATCAAGTTTTAGAGTAGATAATAAATGCATCTTTTGGTCAAAAATGTGTATGATTTCTTTTATATACTTGCACTTCTTTAATAATCTGTTTATAATAAGAAACATTGCTAACAGTCATTATTATAATGTATTAAAATGGTCTCACGTACCCATAAAATAGTGAGGTTATTTTTTTACTCCAAAATAAAAGTGACCAAAATCATTTTTAGGCTAAAATAGCTCTAAAAGTGCTTACTTATTTTTAGATTTTCGCCTCTAATTTAGTAAGGACTTGAGTCTTCTAAAATGCGTTATAGCAATTCGCATTTGGCATAAATCGGAGTGATTATTGTTATATACACAAAAAAAGTGAAAGGAAAACTATGAGAAAATTAGTACTTAGTGATGAAATTTTACTAAAAGTAGATAAAGCTGCCCGTTATATTGGCGGTGAAGTCAACTCTATAATGAAAGATAAGAACAACGTAGATATCCGATTTGCGATGTGTTTCCCGGATGTCTATGAAATCGGTATGTCCAACCTCGGCATGATGATCCTCTATAACATGTTCAACGAGCGCGAGGACGTCTGGGCAGAGCGTGTGTTTTCTCCGTGGCTGGATCTGGACAAGATCATGCGTGAGAAGAATATTCCGCTCTTTGCACTGGAATCTCAGGAACCAGTTAAGGACTTTGATTTCCTCGGAATCACCCTTGGATATGAGATGTGCTACACAAATGTACTCCAGGTACTGGATCTGAGCCATATTTCCCTTCTGGCAAGGGATCGTGAAGAAGATGACCCGATCGTGATCGGCGGTGGTGCATGTGCTTATAACCCGGAACCGATTGCGGAATTCTTTGATATGTTTTATATCGGTGAGGGTGAAACTGTTTATGATGCTTTATTTGATGCATATAAAGCAAATAAGGCAGCAGGCGGTTCCAGAGCAGATTTCCTATATGCAGCGTCTCAGATTCCGGGAATCTACGTTCCTTCTTTATATAATGTAGCTTACAAAGAAGACGGAACTGTCGCATCCTTTACTCCTGCCAGAGACGGTGTTCCGGAAAAAGTCTGTAAACAGCTGATCACCGATATTACCAAAGAATACCGTGCCATTAAAGCTCCGGTAGTACCTTTTATCAAAGCAACTCAGGACCGTGTCACTCTGGAGATCCAGCGTGGATGTATCCGTGGCTGCCGTTTCTGTCAGGCAGGTATGATCTACCGCCCGACCAGAGAACGTGATGTAGAAACTTTAAAAGCAAGTGCCAGAGAAATGCTTCAGAATACCGGACATGAGGAGATTTCCTTAAGTTCCTTGAGTTCCAGTGATTATTCTGAACTAAAAGAACTGGTAAACTTCTTAATCGAAGAATTCCACGGAAATGCAGTCAACATCTCCCTGCCGTCCCTTCGTATTGATGCTTTTGCCCTGGATGTTATGAGTAAAGTACAGGATGTAAAGAAAAGCAGCCTTACTTTTGCACCGGAAGCAGGTTCCCAGCGTCTGCGCAATGTTATCAACAAAGGTCTGACAGAAGAGGATATTCTTCACGGTGCGGGCGAAGCATTCAAAGGTGGATGGAATCAGGTAAAACTTTATTTCATGCTTGGTCTTCCGACAGAAACAGAAGAAGATATGAAAGGCATCGCCCATCTTGCTCAGAAGATTGCAGAAACCTATTATGAAGAAGTACCGAAAGAAAAACGTAACGGCAAAGTTCAGGTTAATGTAAGTACCTCTTTCTTTGTACCAAAACCATTTACCCCATTCCAGTGGGCAGGCATGTACAGAGAAGAAGATTTTGTAGAGAAAGCAAAAGTCGTAAAAAGCGAGATCCGCGCACAGGTAAACCAGAGAAGTATCCGCTACAGCTGGCACGAACCGGATGTCACCATCCTTGAGGGCTTCCTTGCAAGAGGTGACCGCCGCTGCTCAAAAGTAATTCTTAGAGCATATGAAAAAGGTGCAATCTACGATGCGTGGTCAGAAAGCTTTGACTATAATATATGGAAGGAATCTTTTGTAGAAACCAATACAGATATTGATTTCTATACACTCCGTGAACGTTCCACAGACGAAATCCTCCCATGGGATTTCATTGATGCAGGAGTGACCAAGAAGTTCCTGATCCACGAATGGGAGCAGGCAAAGAAAGAAACCGTAACACCAAACTGCCGTCAGAAATGTTCCGGCTGCGGTGCTATGCGTTATGGCGGAGGTGTATGTTATGAAAGTAAGAATTAAATTCAGCAAAGAGGGTCCTGTTAAATTTGTAGGACATTTGGATACCATGCGTTATTTCCAGAAAGCAATCCGAAGAGCCAATCTCCCGGTTGCTTTTTCTGGCGGTTACAGTCCACATATGATCATGTCTTTTGCGGCACCGCTCGGCGTAGGCACAGAAAGTCTGGGAGAATACTTTGATCTGGAACTTACAGAGACAGTTCCTACTGATGAGATTACCCGTCGTCTGGATGCAGTTATGGTAGAAGGTGTTCATGTCATCAGCGCCCGCCAGGTAGAAGATGGAAAAGCAGGCAAAGCCATGTCCTTGGTAGCTGCCGCTGATTATTACGTAGAATTCCGTCCTGGAAAAGAGCCGGAAATCTCCTGGAAAGATAAAATCAATGATTTCCTGGCTCAGCCGGAAATTAAAGTAATGAAGAAAACCAAACGAAGTGAAAAAGAAATTGATATTCGTCCGTTTATCTATAAAATGGAACTTCAGGAAGACAAAATTTTCCTCATGCTTGCTTCCGCAAGTGCCAATTACACTAAACCGGAACTTGTAACAGACAAATTCTTCTCCTGGCTTGGCGTAGAGCTTCCGGAATTTGCTTATTCCATCAAACGTCTGGAAGTATATGCTGACAAAGGGACTGAAGAAGAACATAAATTTGTAACTCTGGAAGCGTTAGGTGAAGAAGTTGAGTAAACTGGTCATTACCCAAATGGATATCCGGCAGATTCCCTGTTATGTGTGTGTATATGAAGAAGACGGTAAGATAATGGAGCTCCGTATGGAGCCCATAGGCGGAAAATCTTCTCTTGGTAATATCTATGTAGGACAGGTTGAAAATGTGGCCGCCAACATCGGAGCCGCATTTGTCCAGATTTCTGCAAATGAAAAATGCTATCTGCAGCTTTCCGATGCTCCAAATGCTATCTATGCCTCTGTAAAAAAAGGCGACCGCCCGTTAAAGGCAGGAGATGAGATCCTTGTGCAGATCAGCCGTGATGCAATGAAAGGAAAACTTCCGGCAGTAACTACAAATCTGAATTTTACAGGCAAATATCTTGTGCTTACGACCGGAGATAAGAAATTCGGATTATCTTCCAAACTTCCCAATGATGATCGAAGCCGTCTCAGCAAATGGATGGAAGAGGAAGTTAATCGTCCCGATAAAGAGTTCGGAATCATCGTTCGTACAAATGCGGCAGACGCTTCAAAAGAAGAAATTCTGAAAGAGCTGGAATACCTGAAAAGCTTATATCGCAAATCCGCTGTAGACGGCAGATCCCGTACCTGCTTCAGCTGCGTATACAAAACAGAACCTTTTTATATTTCAGCTGTCCGCGATGCCAATAGCCGGAACCTGGAAGAAATCATAACAGATATTCCGGAAATTTCTCAGAAAATTATTGACTATCTTGACAGTAACAGCCCGGAGGAAAAAGAGAAGCTGCGTTTCTATGAAGATAAACTTCTCCCACTTTACAAACTCCATCGTCTGGAATCTGCACTGGAAGAGATTCAGCATGAAAAAGTCTGGTTAAACAGCGGCGGTTTTCTGGTAATTCAGCAGACAGAAGCATTCGTATCCATCGATGTAAACAGCGGCAAGTTTACAGGCAAAAAGAAAATGCAGGAAACCTACCGTAAAATTAATCTGGAAGCAGCCAAAGAGATTGCCAGGCAGTTACGCCTCAGAAACCTGTCCGGAATTATCCTGATCGACTTTATTAATATGGAAAATCCTGATCATCAGGATGAGCTATTCCATGTATTGCAGAAATATTTACGAAAAGATCCGGTGAAGGCTAAAGCAGTAGATATCACCCCATTGCACATTCTGGAACTTACCAGAAAGAAAGTGCGCAAGCCTGTTATTGAGGAAATTAGAGAATTACAGGTGTAGTTTACTATAATTTTATTATGTAAATTATATTTTGATGATCACTAATACTAATACCTATCTTTAGAATATTGTACCTGCTGTGTAAACTAAAATATAATATTTCAATAATATTATTACATTATTCAACAAATTGCTTGATACGATCAAACGGCAATTATAAATTCGTCGGATAAAATCATCTGTCTTGCTGCTTGATTCGGTTAAACACAATGATTAAAAGAAAGGATTTTTACCATGCTCAAATTTGCACATTTCAATTTTAATGTACTTGATTTAGAAAAAAGTCTTGCATTCTATAAAGAAGCGCTTGGTCTGGAACCGGTAAGAGAGAAAGTTGCAGACGACGGTTCTTTTAAACTTGTATATCTTGGTGATAAAGAAACTGATTTCCAGTTAGAGCTGACATGGCTTCGTGACAGAACAGAGTCTTATAATCTGGGAGAGTGTGAATTCCATCTGGCATTCGATACAGACAAATATGATGAATTTCATAAACATCACGAAGAAATGGGATGCATTGCTTTTGAAAATCCGGCAATGGGAATCTATTTTATCACAGACCCTGACGGATACTGGATTGAAATCGTACCTGTAAAATAATCCGTTGTAAATCTTCCTATATTATATAGTAGCTATTTAGAATGCTAAAGTCTGAACCGGAAGATATTCGCAATTGAAGCAGGAACTTACTTGATTGGGTTAAAAATATTCCAAAAAAATTAAAAAAATATATTGACAAATCGAATTTTGTCCGCTATTATAAATGAGATGCCGCACAGAGAGGTACAAGCACCGAAAGGTCACCATATCTGGCGAGTAAAGATTATAGGAGGTGCCACAGATGTACGCAATTATTGCAACAGGTGGTAAACAGTACAAAGTTGCTGAAGGCGACGTAATCAGAGTTGAGAAACTCGGTGTTGAAGCTGGTGAAACCGTTACTTTTGATAATGTTATTGCAGTAAGCAATGACGGATTAAAAGCTGGTGAAGATGTGAAAGATGCCAGTGTTACCGCTACTGTAGTTGAGAACGGTAAAGCAAAGAAAGTTATCGTTTACAAATACAAGAGAAAAACTGGATATCACAAGAAAAACGGTCATAGACAGCAGTACACTAAAGTAAAAATCGAAAAGATTAACGGTTAATCTGGTGTCATTATGATTACAATTACAGTTAAGAAGAGAAAAGGAAATTATCTGGAATTTGTTTCGAAGGGTCACGCCGGATATGCAGAAGAAGGACAGGATATTGTCTGTGCTGCTGTTTCTGTACTGGTGATCAATACTGTAAATTCTCTTGAGGCATTTACAGAAGATCAGTTTGAAGTGCAGGAAGATGACGGTTATGTATCTTTTCATTTTACGGCTCCGGTTACTGAGAAGGGAACACTTCTCATGGATTCGCTGGTTCTCGGATTAACAGAAATTGAGCATAGTTATAACAATCGATATTTGACAGTAAAAGTCAAGGAGGTGTAACAACATGATGAAAATGAACCTTCAGTTATTCGCACATAAAAAAGGAGTTGGTTCCACAAAGAACGGTCGTGATTCCGAATCCAAGAGATTAGGTGCGAAGAGAGCAGACGGACAGTTTGTTAAAGCTGGAAATATTCTTTACAGACAGCGCGGAACTAAGATCCATGCTGGTGAGAACGTAGGTTGCGGTAAAGATTATACTTTATTTGCACTGAAAGATGGTGTCGTAAGATTTACCAGAAAAGGACGCGATAAGAAACAGGTTTCTATCGTTCCAGTAGAAGCAGAATAATCTGGTTAAGCGGAAGGCTTCAAATCTAATAAGGGTTTGGAGCCTTTCTTTTAGATTTAAGAGTAACTAAACAGTTTGCTTTTATGAATAGCAAAAAGTAATTTGAAAATAACTGTAATAGCAGATAAATTTATATTAACTGCTGTTTCATTCATTATTGTGTAATTTGTATAGCAGGAATAGTACTATAAATACTTATCTTTATTACAGACATTATAGTAAAGGACAGAGGTGTGTCATATGTTTGCAGACAGAGCGAAAATCTATATCCGCTCCGGTAAAGGCGGCGACGGCCATGTAAGTTTCCGCAGAGAATTATATGTTCCGAATGGCGGACCTGACGGCGGTGACGGCGGCCGTGGAGGAGACGTGATATTTGAGGTAGATGAAGGCCAGAACACCCTTGGCGACTACCGACACAGAAGAAAATATAAAGCAGAAGACGGACAGGAAGGTGGCAAAAAACGCTGCCATGGTGCCGACGGAAAAGATGTTGTATTAAAAGTCCCGGAAGGAACTGTTATAATGGATGCAGAGTCCGGTAAAGTAATCGCTGATATGTCCGGCGAAAATAAACGCCAGATCGTATTAAAAGGTGGAAGAGGCGGAAAAGGAAACCAGCATTACGCAACTGCTACCATGCAGGTTCCGAAATATGCGCAGCCTGGACAGCCTGCCCAGGAACTGGAGGTTCTTCTTGAACTGAAAGTGATCGCAGATGTAGGTCTGGTTGGATTCCCAAATGTCGGAAAATCTACATTCCTTTCCCGTGTTACCAACGCACAGCCAAAGATTGCTAATTATCACTTTACAACCCTGAGTCCGAATCTCGGAGTTGTAGATACTGAGAATGGCGGTTTCGTAATCGCTGATATTCCAGGACTGATCGAGGGTGCATCCGAAGGTGTCGGACTTGGACATGAGTTCCTCCGTCACATCGAACGTACCAGAGTCATTATCCATATCGTAGATGCTGCATCTACAGAGGGACGTGACCCGATTGATGATATTTACAAGATTAACAAAGAACTGGAAGCTTATAATCCGGAAATCGCTGCAAGACCACAGGTGATCGCAGCGAACAAAATTGACTGTATCTATACAGAAGACGGTGAAGAGAATCCTGTAGACAAGCTTAAAGCAGAATTTGAACCAAAGGGAATCCAGGTATATCCGATTTCCGCAGTCAGTGGCCAGGGTGTAAGAGAACTTTTATTTCACGTAAAAGAACTTCTTGACAACTGCCCGCAGGAACCTGTAGTATTTGAACAGGAATTCTTCCCTGAGGATATGCTGATCGGAGAGAACCTTCCATATACAGTAGAGCAGAGCCCTGAAGATCCGACAATCTTCGTAGTCGAAGGACCAAAGATTGAGAAAATGCTCGGATATACAAACCTTGATTCAGAAAAAGGTTTCGCATTCTTCCAGAAATTCCTCAAAGAAGGCGGTATTCTGGAAGAACTTGAAAAAGCTGGTATCCAGGAAGGTGACACTGTACGTATGTACGGATTTGATTTTGACTATTATAAATAAAACATATTCAGGTAACTAATAAAACTACTGAATAATATCATTGCTGTTTTTTGAGATTTCAAAAACTGATTTAAGAAAATTGACCAATTTACCTAAATCGTAACCGTTCCCTTCTTATATTTATTGAGATATGAGAAAGTAGCAAATGTGGATTTATTTTAGACAATAGAAACAGTAATGATATGTTCAGATATTATATTCATAGAGGAAAAGAAAAATGACAAGTAAACAGAGAGCTTATTTAAAAGGTCTTGCAATGACAATGGATCCAATCCTGCAGCTTGGAAAGGGAGGGCTTACACCTGAGAATACAGCTGCTGTGGAAGAAGCACTTGCAGCCAGAGAATTAATTAAGATCAGTGTTCTCCAGAACTGCCTGGAAGATCCGCGTCAAATGGCTGAAGTTCTGGCAGAACGTACACGTTCTCAGATTGTTCAGGTTATTGGCAAGAAGATTGTTTTATACCGCGAAGGCAAAAACGAGAAAAAGAAAATTGAATTACCAAAAAAATAATAGCATTGTTTGGGATATTTTGAATAACTTGCTTGGTTACAGATATTTGTCCCGGATAAAAAACACTGTTTCGATTATTTAATTTTTTATGGAGTTTTTATGGCTGACATCAGACGAAGAATTGGTATCATGGGTGGCACATTTGACCCAATCCATATGGGGCATTTGATTCTTGGAGAAAAAGCATATGAACAATTTCATCTGGATAAGGTGCTGTTTATGCCATCTGGTAATCCACCGCACAAGAGAAACCGGCAGGGACGTGCTACAGATGAACAAAGAGTAGAAATGGTTCGCAGAGCAATTTCTACCAATCCTCATTTCGAATTGTCGATGGCGGAAATGCATGAAAATGGTTATACTTACACATATCATACTTTGGAATTATTGAAAGCCGAGAATCCTGATATAGATTATTATTTCATAATCGGTGCGGATTCCCTGTATAATTTCGATACCTGGATGGAACCGGGCAGAATCTGTAAAAATTGTATTCTGGTCACTGCAGTAAGAAACCATTCAACAATGACAGAACTTGAAACAGAAATGCATCGTCTTTCTCTTAAATATGGCGGTACTTTCCTGACATTAAATACCACGAACATTGATGTGTCCAGCGAGATGCTCAGAAACTGGATCAGTGAGGATAAGAGTGTTCGATACTATATCCCAGATTCAGTGATCACATATATCGAAGAAAACCAGATTTATAGTCTGGATGAAAAGAAAGGATAATTTTCCCAATGGCAGAGTACGATTTTATAAAAATGCAGAAAAAATTAGCTAAATATCTGGATGAGGATCGTTATGCCCATACACTGGGAGTTATGTATACCTGTGCAGCACTTGCCATGGTTCATGACTGTGACCTGATCGTAGCGCAGACAGCCGGTCTGCTTCACGACTGTGCAAAATGCATTCCGAATAAGAAAAAATTAAAAATGTGCAGCCAGCATAATATTCCGGTATCTGAATTCGAACAGACTCATCCTTTTTTACTTCATGCCAAACTTGGTGCTTATGTAGCCAAGGCTAAATATAATATCACAGATGAGGACATTCTTTCTGCCATCACCTGGCATACTACAGGGAAACCAGAGATGACATTATTGGAAAAAATTGTTTATATTGCTGATTATATTGAGCCGAAACGTGATAAAGCCCCTAATCTCAAAGTTGTCCGCAAACTAGCTTTTCAGGACCTGGATGAATGTATGTATAAGATCCTGGCTGATACACTTGCTTATCTGGAAGAGAATCCAAAAGATATTGACAGCGCTACCAAAGATGCCTTTTTATATTACAAAGATTTGCATATAAAAAGACAATCTTAAGTACTTTATTTTAGTTAGCTGCATACAAGAATACATTTACTGTCTGATATTCATAAACAGTAAATGTTCTCAGATCACCCATTTTTGCGTGATAACAATATGCAAACAGTAACCTGTATCCGTTGCTTATGTATATAAAAAGTTTGAAATATTTAACCAAATAGCGAAGCGAATGATTTTATCCGCTTGATTAATTTTCTAGAAATGAAAGGAGCACATTCATGAGTAAGGAACTTGAAATGGCAAAACTTGCCTGCCGCGCCCTTGATGACAAAAAGGGTAAAGACATTAAAGTAATCGATATCCATGAAGTATCTGTAATTGCTGATTACTTTGTAATCGCAAGCGCTTCTAACCAGAACCAGGTACAGGCTATGGTTGACAATGTAGACGAAACTCTGGGAAGAGCAGGATACGAAGCAAAACAGATTGAAGGAACCAGAAATTCAAGCTGGGTTCTGATGGACTATGGCGATATGATCGTTCATGTATTTGATGAAGAGAACCGTCTTTTCTATGATCTGGAGAGAATCTGGAGAGATGGAAAAGTTCTTGATATCAATGAATTTCTTGAGAAATAAAGCAGAAGAGCAATTTTTTCTGCCTGTTTTATAATCAAAAAGGAGAATTATATATGCGCTATTACAGGCATTATATAATTCTCCTTTTTATTTTAGTTCTTGTATTTCATATTTCAAGATAACTGATCACTCATAATTTTCCGACAATTCATATGTATTCGTTTCAGGAAACTAGTTCCATATTTCTTTTACTGGTATAAACGGAATACACCAAATACTTTACCAAGAATCTGTAATTCTCCATGTACAATAATCGGCTCCATGGTATCATTTTCCGGCTGAAGACGATAATAGCCTTTTTCTTTATGGAATGTCTTAACTGTAGCCCCGTCATCTACCAGGGCAACTACGATATCTCCGTCTTCTGCAGTAGCCTGTTTTCTTACAAGCACCTGATCTCCGTCAAAGATTCCGGCATTTACCATACTTTCTCCTTTTACTTTAAGCATAAAGCTCTGCTCATTCGGCATAAATTCTGCCGGAATAGGAAAGTAGCCTTCAATGTTCTCAACTGCCAGAACCGGCTGTCCTGCTGCCACAGTACCTACAATTGGTACATTCACAACCTCTCTGCGGACCAGATTAAAATTATCATCAATAATCTCAATCGCACGTGGTTTCGTTGCATCCCTGCGAATATATCCATTCTTCTCCAATGCTTCCAGATGAGAATGTACAGAAGATGTTGATTTCAAATTTACTGCTTCACAGATTTCACGAACTGCCGGAGGAAAGCCTCTGTTCAGAATCTCATTTTTTATATAATCAAGGATTTCCTGCTGTTTTTGAGTAATTCTTCCATATGCCATAAGGTGATACCTCCCTGCTACATTTATTATTTATTATTAAATCTCGTTACCCTTTTCTTTTTCGCTTATAAGTTACATTTATGATACCATATTTTCACTGTAAAAGCAAACTTATATTCGGAAAATATGTTCTTCTTTTATAGCTCCTCCTGTGAATTCTTTATGAATAAACTTGTTTTTAACTTCACAAAGTGTTACAATACTTTGGAAATTAAAAATTAAGTTCGAAGAGTTCTTTCTTCGAACATTCATAAATAAAGATTCCCTAACAAAAAGGAGACATTCCATTGTCTGATAATCAGAATAAATCAAAAAAGATGCCCGGACCACTGGCAAAATTACGAAAAATAGTGGGTCTGAATATCGGAACTATTATGTTTGGCATCTTATTTATCTACATGGCATTCAGTGCCATACTGTACCTTACAACCACTCATATCGAGTCTTATCAGGTAACATCAGGACCATTATCCCGTAATGAAACATATACAGGACTTGCTATCCGCGAAGAAACAGTATGCAAGGCAGCTTCCTCTGGATATATTACTTATTATGCAAGAGAAGGAAGCAAAATTAATGCATCCGGAGCTGTATATGGACTGAGCAATACAAAGGCTTCTACTTCCGCAGTAACTTTAACCCCGGAGGAACTTTCAAAAGTACGGAATGATATGATGAGCTTTTCTAAAGGATTCAGTTCCAGTAAATTTAACAGCACATATAGCTTTAAATATGAATTAAAAGGAAATATTCTTCGGTACGCAGAATCCGACAATGGTTCTTCTGCTCCCCTTACTTCAACTGAGGATGATAGTGAAGAAACAGATAACAGCAATGCTACATCTAATATTTCAAACAGCATTTATACAGGAAACCAGACAATTTCTGAAGCTCAGTCAGATGGAATTATACTTTATTCCACTGATAATTATGAAGGAAAAACAATAGATTCTGTGACAGCTGAGGACTTTGACCAAAATTCTTATCATGAAACAGATCTCAAAACTTCTGATTCTGTAAAAGCAGGCGACGATATTTATACGATTATAACAGACGAACGTTGGAGCCTGCTGATACCATTAAGTGATAAGCAGGCAGAAAAACTAAAAGACCGTTCAACAATCCGAGTCAAATTTTTGAAGGATGATATGACGCAGACCGGCGATTTTTCTATTATCACAATTGATGGCAACAAATATGGTCAGATTGATTTTAATAAGGGGCTTATTCGTTATGCATCTGATCGTTTTCTTGATATTGAACTTGTAACTAATACTGTTGTAGGATTAAAAATACCTCTGACCTCTATTGTAACCAAGAATTTTTATGTTGTTCCATCCAGAATGGCAACAACAGATCCGGAAACAAATGAAACAGGCTTTATGTTGGCTTCCAGAACAAAATCCGGCAAAACTGCAACAACATTTAAAGCAGTAAGCATTTATGCAAGTATTGCAGATACCTCCGTTTCTAAATTGGCTACAGACGGCGAAGATACTCCTATGATCTATTATATCGATAAAAGTTCTTTTAAAGAGGGCGACGCTATTATGAATCCAGACACAGGCGAGAAATATGTAATCGGTGAAACAGATACTCTGGAGGGGGTTTACTGTATCAACAAGGGCTATGCTGTATTTCGTCGCATCGAAATCCTTGATCAGAATGAAGAATATGCTATTGTATCAAAAAATACCTCTTACGGCCTTTCAAGATATGATCATATCGTCAAAAATGCTGATAAAGTAAAAGAAGAAGACATTTTATACTAATTTAAGGAGGCTTAATATGTTAGTTGATAAACTGAACCTTGTAAAGAAAAATATAGAAGACGCCTGCAATATTGCAGGACGTTCTCCTGAAGAAGTGACTCTTATCGCAGTCAGTAAAACTAAACCCATAGAAATGCTTAAAGAAGCATATGATGCAGGTGCACGTGTATTTGGCGAAAATAAAGTTCAGGAGATTGTGGACAAATATGATCAGATGCCATCCGATGTACAGTGGCACATGATCGGACATCTGCAGCGAAACAAGGTCAAATATATCATTGATAAGGTTTCCATGATCCATTCTGTTGATTCTGTACGTCTGGCAGAAACAATCGAAAAAGAAGCCGCAAAAAGGGCTCTCTGTATGCCTATTCTGATAGAAGTAAACGTAGCTGAAGAGGAGAGTAAGTTTGGCCTTACTGTAGAAGAGGTATTACCATTCCTCGAAGAGATTTCTTCTTTTCAGCACATCCAGGTAATGGGGCTTATGACAATTGCTCCTTTTGTATCTGATTCAGAGGAAAACAGAGAAGTTTTTCAGAAATTAAAGAAATTAAGTGTTGACATTGCAGCAAAAAACATTAATAATGTTAATATGAGCGTCCTGAGTATGGGAATGACAAATGACTATCAGGTCGCTGTTGAAGAGGGTGCCACCATGGTACGTGTTGGTACCGGTATTTTTGGTGAGAGAAATTACTCAATAAAAGAAGATTAAATTAAGATTGGAGATTAAAATGGGCGTTTTAGATAAATTTTTAGATGCCATCAAGTTAAACGATGATTACGATGATGATGGATTCTTAGATGAGGATCTGTTAGACGAAGAGGATGAAGAAGATTTTCTTGATGACGACTTTGATGAGAAACCGAAGAAGAAATTCTTCGAAAAGTTCTCTAAAAAGGCCGAAGCAGATGACAGTGATGATTTTGATGAAGTAGAGGAGAAGGCAGTAAAAGCAGCTCCAAAACAGACATCTGCTCCAAAACAGTCCGCTCCTGCAAGAGTTCCGGCTAAGCAGGAACGTGCAGAACGTCAGTCTCGTCCGGTTGCCTCTTCTAAGATTACGCCAATGAGAAGCAATCGCAAATCAAATCAGGGGCCGAACATGGAAGTCTGTGTGATCAAACCATCATCTATGGAAGATACTCGTGAGATTGCAGACACACTGGTAGATAATTCTACTGTAATTTTAAATCTGGAAGGAATTGATGTAGAACTGGCACAGAGAATCATCGATTTCACATCCGGTGCATGTTATTCTTTAGGCGGAAGCCTTCAGAAAGTGTCCAGCTATATTTTTGTACTCGGACCATACAATGTAGATATCACCGGTGATCTCCAGAATATTCTGGGAGGATCTGCTCCGTCCGTAAGAGCAGGATATTAATCCCGGATGGAAAAAGACGAATTTTTTCTTAAGAGGATCCGGGAATTGGCAAATCTCTCTTATCAGAGAGACATCGTTACATTTTCGGATTTTCTTAATTTGAATGAACAGAATATGGTCAGTAGCCTGAAACAGCAGTTTCCACAGGTTGTTATGGAAACTTTTGGCGGCTATGAGAATGCGGAGCGTCAGATGGTGGCATTTCATCCTGATGCTCTTGCTTTTACATGGAAATATCCCATTGATTGTCTCAAAATAGAGCCAAAAGCAATTAAATTTTCTGAGGAACTTGGACATCGCGACTATCTCGGTTCACTTTTGAATCTTGGAGTGGACAGAAGTGTGATCGGAGATATTGTTGTTCAGGAAAAAGCTGCCTGGTTTTTCTGTCAGAGTAAGATGACGGATTTCTTTCTTAAAAATCTGTGCCGTGTCCGTCATACCAATATTTTAATTACAAAAGTAGAGGATCCTGATGAGTTTCCACGTCCGAATCTGGAACCAGTCAATGGTACCTGTGCTTCTGTCCGTTTAGATGCGCTGATTGCACTCGCATTCAGGGCGTCCAGAAGCAGTATGGTATCCTATATTGAAAGTGGCCAGGTCTTTGTCAACGGAAAACTGATCACATCCAATGGATATGAGCCCAAAGAAGGAGATATCGTGTCTGTTCGCGGAAAAGGCCGTTTTATTTTTGATGGCGTGTCCCATCAGACAAAAAAAGGAAGATGCGGTGTACGTATCTTACTTTATGTATAATAACATTTTCCTGATATTACAGACTAATGTATTTTTATCGAGTACTCAATTATCTGCTTAACTATTATTGCTAATAATTAATCATACTATAAAAGGAGAGTGAGAAAATGGCAGAACAGAAATTACTTGTAAAACGCGAAGGAGATTTCAGTTATCCTATTTATTTTGAAAATGATTTTCAAAATCTTGCTGATGCGATCAGGGAAGAGGGCCTGTACGGACGAAAAATCTGTATTGTGACAGACAGCCACGTTGCACCTCTTTATCATGATTCTGTGAAGACCGTTCTTCAGGAAATTTCACCGGCAGTTTTTTCTTTTGTATTCGAGGCTGGTGAGAAAAATAAAAACCTGAGTACCGTACAAGAATTATATAAAACTTTGATTGAAAACGAAATGGATCGTAAAGGTCTTCTGGTCGCCTTAGGCGGTGGAGTTGTCGGTGATCTGACCGGATTTGGTGCAGCAACTTATCTGCGCGGGATTGATTTTATACAGGTTCCGACTACACTTCTTGCTCAGGTAGACAGTAGCGTAGGCGGTAAAACAGGCGTTGATTTTCTCCAGTATAAAAACATGGTAGGCGCATTCCATCAGCCACGCCTTGTATATATGAATATGAGCACCCTGCAATCTCTGCCTGCCCGTGAATTTACCTGCGGTATGGGTGAGATTTTAAAAACCGGTCTGATCTGTGACGGTGATTTCTTCCGTTTTGTATGCCAAAATCAGGCTGCTATCAGCAACCTGGATTTAAGTATGCTTTCCCGTATGATCCGCAGATGCTGTGAAATCAAGGCCGGTGTTGTAGAACGTGATCCTAAGGAGCAGGGGGAACGTGCACTTCTGAATCTCGGCCATACTGTTGGCCATGCAGTAGAAAAACTTAAAGATTTTCAGCTGCTCCATGGACAATGTGTTGGGATCGGTCTGATCGCTGCTGCCTTTCTTTCTATGAACAGAGGTTTATTAACCCGACAGGAATATGATGAAATCCGCAATGGCTGCCAGTCCTATGATCTTCCTCTTTCTGTAGATTCCCTGAAGGCAGAAGATGTTCTCGCAGCTACAAAAAAAGACAAAAAAATGGAAAACGGACATATCAAATTTATTCTTATGGATGGAATTGGCAAGAGCTTTATTGATAAAACAATTACTGATGAAGAACTGTTCCAGGCAATTGGGGAGATCCTTGTATGATTGTAAACTCAGCAAAATCAGCCCGGATGCATTGGCTGAGAGGCTGTATTGTTATTCTGTTCCTTACTCTGTTGGATCAGGGAACTAAACATATTGTTCTTACCTGTCTGAAGGGTTCACACGACATTATCCTGATTCCGGGGGTTCTCCAGCTGCGATATCTTGAGAACCGCGGAATGGCTTTCGGATTATTTGAAGGCAAAATTCCCGTTTTTGTAATTTTGTGCCTTTTATTTTTCAGTGTATTCATATATATATATGCACGGATTCCGAGGACAGCTTATTATCTGCCTCTTACGGTAATTTCTCTGGTTATGGTATCCGGAGCTTTAGGTAACTTTATTGACAGGGTGTTTCGGGGATATGTAATAGATTTTATTTATTTTTCACTGATCAATTTTCCTGTCTTTAACATGGCAGATATTTATGTTGTATGCAGTGGAATCCTGTTAGTAATTTTGGTATGTTTCAAATATAAAAATGATGAAGATTACGACTTTTTACGAATAAAAAAGGATTAATATTATGGAAATTCTTAAGTATCATGTTTCTGACGGTCAGTCCGGTATCCGGATTGACCGCTATCTTTCTGAAAAAACAGAAGAACTGTCACGTTCCTATATTCAAAAATTGCTGAAAGAACAGAAAATAAAAGTTAATGCTGCCCCTGTGAAGGCAAATTACAAAGTACAGGAGAATGATGACATCTCAGTAGAGGTCCCGGATATGGAAGAACCTGATATTCTTCCAGAGGATATTCCGCTGGATATTCTTTATGAGGACGATGATGTGCTTATTGTAAATAAACCCAAAGGAATGGTCGTACATCCCAGCGCCGGACATACTTCCGGAACACTGGTAAACGCCATTATGTTTCACTGTCAGGACAACCTTTCGGGTATCAATGGTGTCCTGCGCCCGGGGATTGTACACCGGATCGATAAAGACACCACAGGTGCACTTCTTGTATGTAAAAATGACAATGCTCACCGTGATCTGGCTGAACAGTTAAAAGAGCATTCCATCAAACGCAGATATCGTGCGATCGTAGCAGGTGTTCTGAAAGAAGATGAGGGTACTATAGAAGGACCAATCGGACGTCACCCTGTTGACCGCAAAAAAATGGCCATCAATTACAAAAATGGTAAGGATGCAATTACTCATTATAAGGTCCTGGAGCGTTTCAAAAATGCTACCTATGTGGAATGTCGCCTGGAAACAGGCCGAACACACCAGATTCGTGTGCATATGACCAGCATCGGGCATCCTTTGCTGGGAGATGAGATATATGGATCAGGAAAGAACCCCTATCACCTTCAGGGCCAGACCCTTCATGCAATGATCCTCGGTTTTATCCATCCAACATCTGGTGAATATATGGAATTTACCGCTCCTTTACCTGACTACTTTCTTAAATTATTAGAAAAATTGCGAAAATAGTTTGCATTTCTGTGAAAATATTGTATAATATGTCTATCGAATCCGAAACAGAAGGGAGTGTAGATTATGAACAGCACAAGTTCAATTATTACAATAGGTCGTGAATATGGCAGCGGTGGAAGACAAATAGGACAGGAAGTTGCCAAATATTTCGGTATCAAATGTTATGATAAAGAGCTTTTGGAGCACGCAGCAAACGAGAGCGGTATCTGTAAAGAACTTTTTGAAAATCATGATGAGAAGCCAACTAACAGTTTTTTGTATTCTCTGGTAATGGATACATATTCCTTTGGCTACTCCTCTTCAGGATTTACTGATATGCCTATGAACCACAAAGTATTCCTTGCACAGTTTGACGCAATCAAAAAACTGGCCTCTGAAGGTCCCTGCGTTATGGTCGGAAGATGTGCAGATTACGCATTGGCGGAGTATAAAGACTGTTTCAGTGTATTTGTGCACGCAGATACAGACTGGAGAATCAGCCGTCTTTCTCAGAAGCATAACAAGACAGCCAAAGAAGCTAAAGATATGATTAATAAAACCGATAAGAGCCGTTCTAGTTATTATAACTATTACACAAACAAGAAGTGGGGCTCTGCAGCAAGTTATAATCTTTGCGTAGACAGCAGCAAGCTTGGAATCGAAGGTGCAGCCAAGACTATAATTCAGACAATTGAGATTTTTGATTCTATGAAAAATAAATAATAGAAGAATTCTAATAAAATTCTTTCAAAAAGGACAGCTGTTTATCAGCTGTCCTTTTTTGCATTAAATTTTCCATCTGAAAGTTTACGATAAATATGTTATGTATACTATATTATCTTTTATTAACATATGTATTTTACTATGATAGTAACATTTTTCTAATATCTATTAAATTTTTATGAAATCGAGAGACATTTAGTAAAAAAAATGTTATAATCGTACCATCTTAAAAAGGAGGACATTATGAAATTTCGTTGGGATAACCGCTATTTACACTGGGGTGTAACCGCTTTTTTGGTAATTGCCGCCAGTATGCTGTTTTATTATGGCATTTTTCATATGAAGACACTGATTGTAGGAATCAAGACTTTTCTGGGAATTATGGCACCTATTATCTATGGAGTAATCCTTGCCTATATTCTCAGCCCTCTGATCAATCTTTTTGAACAGAAACTGATCTATCCGCAATTATCAAAGCACAATATCCAGTTACAGAAGAAAGGAAGACGGGCCGTACGATGGGCATGTGTTCTTTTTTCTATGTTTTTGTTCTGGATTATTATTTATGCATTAATTATGATGGTACTTCCACAATTGATCCGAAGTATCATGAGTATTATTTACAGTTTTCCATACTATGTGAAAGTTATTGAAAAATGGCTGAATTCTTTTGTGGAACATGGCTGGAACATGAATTCTGATATGATTGATATGATCAATCAGTATTCTGCTAAAGCACAGGATTATCTTACCACTAATATTTTGCCGCAGATGCAGGATATGCTTAAAAATGTTTCTGCTGGTATCTTTGATATCCTGATTTTTATGAAGAATTTTCTGATCGGTGCAATTGTTGCCTTATATGTACTGGCGGATAAAGAGAAATTTGTTGCCAAGAGCAAAATGCTGGTATATGCAATATTTCCACATAAATGGGCAAACCTGATGATTCATTCCATGCGCTTTACTCATAAAACTTTTGGTGGCTTTATTTATGGAAAGCTGGTAGATTCGGCCATTATTGGAGTTTTGTGTTATATAGGCATGCTGCTTTTGCATATGCCGTTTCCAATCCTGGTCAGCGTAATTATCGGTGTCACCAATGTCATTCCGTTCTTTGGTCCTTATATTGGTGCTATTCCATGTATTTTTCTGATTCTGGTAGTAGATCCTATCAAAGGCCTGTATTTTGCCATTTTTATTCTGCTTCTTCAGCAGTTTGATGGAAATATCCTTGGTCCGAAAATTCTTGGCGAGACCACAGGGCTTTCCAGTTTTATGGTCATTGTAGCCATTCTGATCGGCGGTGGTCTTTTTGGCATTCCTGGCATGATTGCAGGAGTTCCTGTATTTGCCGTTCTTTATGCTATGATATGGCGTCTGATAGGTCATTCATTAAATGACAGAAAGATGCCTGTAGAAGAGGATATTTATGTAAATATTGATTGTCTGGATACCCAGACTGGTAAAGCAATTCCTCTTCCAAAAGAAGAAAAGCGGAAAATATCAGCCGAGAAACTGGCAGAAAACAGAAATAATTTCTTTATGAAAATATGGACTCCTATTTCAAAGATTGTTATGATCATATGGAAATATATTTTACAGGTTCTTCATTTTATAGGAAAATATGTGAAAAAAGTATGGACTGTTTTAAAGAATAAATACTATCAATTTAAAACAAGACAGGAGAAAAACAAATGAAATTACTGATTCAGCGCGTAAATCACGCGCAGGTAACTGTAGACGGCGAAATATGTGGCAAAATAGGAAAAGGCCTGTTGGTCTTTATCGGGGTAGGGCATAATGATACCAGAGAAATTGCTGATAAATATCTGAAAAAACTTCTCGGACTTCGAATCTTTGAAGATGCCAATGGAAAAACTAATCTTTCCCTGGATGATATAAATGGAGAGCTTCTTATGGTGTCTCAGTTTACATTATATGCAGACTGTAAAAGAGGAAATAGACCGGGATTTACAAATGCAGGAGCTCCCGACATGGCAAATGAACTCTACGAATATATGATTTCAGAGGCACAGAAGAAAGTCCCTGTTGTACAACATGGTATTTTTGGCGCAGATATGAAAGTGTCTCTGGAAAATGACGGTCCTTTTACTATTATTCTTGATGAAGCTGTTTTATAGGCGTTCAGGCAACAGTTCAGCCTGAACACAACAAGGAGAATATATGAAGAAAAAAAAGTTTCGGATGTCAGTTATTCTTTGTATTCTGACACTCCTTTTATGCGTTGGAATTCCACAGTATTCCGCTATATCCGTTAAGGCTGCTATTAGTAAAACATCTAATAAACAAACAGGTTTTGTAAAAGAGGGTGGAAGCTGGTATTATTATGACAAAAATGGAAAAAAGGTAACCGGATGGTACCAGAATACTGCAGGAAATAAATATTATTTCGGAAAAACCGGTGCTGCAAAAGCTGGAATACTTACAATTAAAGGCAAAAAATATTGTTTTAATGAAAAAGGCAGAATGCTTACCACATGGCAGACAGTAAATGGTAAAACCTATTTTTTTGATGAAAAAGAAGGATATATGTACACCAACTGGATTACCACTGCTGCAGGAAATAAATATTATTTCTGGCATGACGGAGTCATCCGTTCAGGTTTTCATAAAGTAAATAATGTATATTATTGTTTCAGTTCCAAAGGTAAAATGTACAGAAACTGCTTCCGCAAAAACGGAAGTTCTACTTATTATCTTCAGGCAAATGGAACCCTTGCCAAAGGACGTTTGAAAGTCAGGGGGACATGGTATTCTTTTAACAGAAATACCGGTCGTCTTGTCAGAAACGGATGGTATAAGGAAACAGATGGTTCCTACTATTATGCAGCTGCCAATGGAAAACTTGTAACAGGTTTTTATAAACCTGATTCCTATTATCGATATTTCCGTAAGTCAGACTGCAAGCTGGTTACCGGTTGGCAGACGATCAATGGATATAAATATTATTTTAAAAAGAAAAATGGAATTCGATATGATAATATTATTCTGAAAACTTCTTCCGGAAAAAGATATTATTTTGGATCTGACGGAAAACTTTTCTGCAGCAAATGGTTTACTAAGAATAATAAACATTATTATTCTACCTCTAATGGTGTTTTGGCTTCAGGGTGGCTGACAGTAAATGGCAAAAAATATTACATGAATCCATCGACCTGTGCACGTGAATCAGGATGGATTTCAGTAGAGGGAGAAAAGTACTACTTGAATTCTTCTACAGGAGTTCTCGTTACAAATCAGTGGATTGATGACGATAATTATGTTGGAAAAAATGGTGCACTTATTCCCGGATACAGTGGTATTTCATTTCGATGGCCATTAAATTCCAGTTATTCTTATATCAGCAGTTATTTCGGAAACCGTCAGTCTCCTGGAGGGATTGGTTCCACTAACCATAAAGGTATAGATATTCCTGCACCTACAGGTACGCCTATTTATGCTGCAGCTTCAGGAACAATTATCGCCATGTTATCTCCATCAGCTTCAGGCGGTGCTGGATATTATACTAAAATCAAACATAACAACAAAGGACTTGTTACCGAATATATGCACCAGTCCAAATTTAATCCGAAACTCAGCGTAGGTGATAAAGTCTCTAAGGGTGATATCATCGGATATGTAGGAAGTACCGGAAACAGCACAGGACCTCATCTTCATTTCGGAGTTATGGTAAATGGAGTCAATCAGAACCCTTTAAATTATGTTAAGAAACCATCTTAATCAAAGGAAGAAAGATCATGGAAGCAACACAAACATATTATACTTATTACAGAAAAGCACAATATCACGAAACGGACCAAATGGGAATTATCCATCATTCCAATTACGTAAAATGGATGGAAGAAGCCAGAATCAGCTATATGGATCAGATGGGATTCAGCTACAGAAAAGTAGAAGAGCTTGGAGTTATTTCTCCTGTTGTAAATATCTCTGTTTCATATAAAAAGCAGGTTTCTTTTGATAATGAAATTCAAATCCGTGTCAGCGTAAAGAAATATAACAGTATCAGTCTGGAATTCAATTATGAATTTTTTAATGCTTCGAAAAACGAAATCTGCACAATTGCATCTTCCAGACATTGTTTTCTCAAAGAAGGAAAACTGATCTCTCTAAAAAAAGAAATTCCAGATCTGGATCGTGCAATAATCAGCTGTATGTAATATAAACAGGAGTCAATCAATTTGACTCCTGTTTATTTATTATATTATAAAATTTTTTTAAGTACACAGGCAATTCCATCATGTTCATTATCTCTGGTTATGGTTTTGGCTTTTTTCTGTATTTCACCAGGTGCATTTCCCATTGCAATCCCATATTTTACAGTTTCCAACATTTCCAGATCATTATAGTTATCTCCAAATGCCATAGTATGTTCCATATGGATTTCTTTCAATGCACACAATCTTTTTACTGCATCAGCTTTAGTAACTCCTTTTTCCATGATTTCCAATAATGTATTCGAAGATCTGGCTACGGAAAGCTCCGGAAAAGCCCGACGGATTGTCTGTTCTGTTCCAATCAGATTCTCTGGTGCACACATGCATAAAATTTTATCAATACAGGCATCGGACTTCAAATCATTTATTGCTCCTTTACGCGCACATGCCTCTACCACTTGTTCCTCATGCTGTACCCTTGGATCTTCTTTGTCTTTTACAATCCATGTATCAGCAGTATAAATATTCCAGGTAACATCTTCACAGTTTTCTTCGAGAAAGTTTATTACATTTCCAGCAGTAATTACATCCATTCCTTTTTCATAAATAATATTTCGCCCCTCATCCATAATCAGCGCTCCGCCAAACGCGATCATACAGCAGTTAAAAGCATTTTTTCTTACAATAGGTTCAATACCTGCAGGACTTCTGGAAGATGCCAGCGTAAACAAAATACCATTGTCTGTAATCCTGTGAATAGTGGTTCTGGTGAGATCTGTAACTACATGCTGTGAATTCAGGAGAGTACCGTCAATATCACTGAAAACTGCTTTAACTATATATTTTTCTTTCATTGTTTTAGCTCCTTTTCGTATATGTATCTTATTTTAGCATTTGGTGTTAAACAAGTGCTTCCTTCATAAAGTACTTTGTTTTTATTCAATTTCATAAATCAAGTTTATCACATAAATAAACATCAATAAATGTTATATTATGTTTGATTTGTGATATAATAACAGATAATAATGTTTAATCAAACATTATTATTTTAACAAAATGGATTTTTGCCATTTGTTTGGCAGTTAAATCAGAGAAATTTAATTAAGATATTTTAAATTTTAATTTACATAATATTGTTATTGTAAACTTTTAAAATTAAACAAATAAGGAACAGATGATATGAAAAATGAAAATGAATTAACTTCCATAAGCAGAAGAGGACAACTGCTGGAAATACTCAGAGAACAGTAAAAGGCAACAGTAAAAGATATGGCCAAACGATTTGGTGTTTCAGAAATGACTATTCGAAGAGATTTCCATGGAATGGAAGAGCAGGGACTGGTTACTATTCATTATGGCGGGGCTTCTTTACGAAATACTCATTCCGGATTTCCAAGCTTTAGCGCAAGACAGGAAAAACTTTACCAGAACAAACTAAAGCTTCAGAATCTTATTTGCTGGCAGATCATACAAAATTTGGGAAAAAGAATTTGATCCGATATAATGAAGTGAAAGATTACCAGCTTATTCTGACAGACAGTGAACTGGAAGAGGAAATACAAAAAGATTTTTGCAAACATGGAGGACATATTCAGATCTGCGGATAAAACATCCGTCTTATTATTTTGAATTAATTAAAAACTTGTATTACCTGTTTATAATCATTTTAAAAATTAACAGAATTAATCGATTTTAAAACAAACTTGTCCGTATACATTAATTGTACTATAATAGAATCAATAAAAACAAATTATTAATCAAAGGAGGATTTCGTTATGGATATGAATACCCGAAAATACGTAGAAGAAAAAACAAAAGAACTGATTAATGCGCCTTCCTGTTATCAGGGCTTAAAAGATTTAGCTCAGAGATGGATAGATGCTCAGAACACACCGGAAGAGGCAAAAGTGACTCAGGAATATCTTAATGAACTGGAGGCAGATGTTTTATCCATTGATTCCTTAATCGCGTTTGCCGGTTCAGAAAAGGGGGAACAGATTTTTGGTGCAGATCAGGCCAAACATATGGTTTCTCAGGCGCAAACAGCTAAAACAAATGGCGCTAAATACTGTATTTGTCCGGCATGCACAGCAGGCGGAGCTATTTTAGATAAAAAAGAGGATATTTTGAAATAATCTAATCTATTTACCAGCAGATACGATAAATAAAAAATATAAAATTTATCGTATCTGTTTCATTTTATTTGCATTTTTAAACCTTGTGTATTTATAATTTTCTTATTTCCAAGTTAAAGTAGAGCGTGTTTAATCTATACGACAAACGCGAGTTTTTCATATAGATATTGCCCAAAAACTACTTTCGTGGTATAATTTCGTTATTAACAGGTTTATTTGTTCTGTAATCGTTAGTTTTGTTCTATATACGTTTTTACTTTTTATATATAATAATTTTTATTACTACTACAGATCTGGAATTTTATGATTTATTTTTATATTACATACAGCATTTTAATTTTTAAATATTTCATATACAATAATTCAAACAATTATTAAATGATCCATGTTTTAAACCTGCTAAATCATTTATTTATAATATTTTCTAAAGGAGTTTTTAATGGACAATTACACTGATTATAATGATAATAAAAAAGTCACTTACCACGAACAAACTGATATTCTGAATATTCTTAAGCTTCGAGCTGTATTAAAAACGCTTCCGGATTTCTGCAGGGATTATTTCCGTGCTATGGATCCGCTTACTACCACCAAAACACGAATTTCCTATGCATATGATATCCGCATCTTTTTCCAGTTTCTGCTGGATGAGAATCCTGTTTTTAAGGACTGCTCTATGAAAGATTTTACTGTGGATGTTCTGGATCAGATCAAAGCGGTTGATATTGAAGAATATCAGGAATATCTGAAAGTCTACAAAAATGGCGACAAAACTGAGACAAATGGTGAACGTGGATTAAAAAGAAAAATCTCTGCATTGAGAAGTTTCTATGCATATTATTACAAGCATGAATTTATCAAGACTAATCCAACTGTTCTTATCGACGTTCCCAAAACCCATGAAAAAAGCATTATCCGACTTGATGCCGATGAAGTCGCTATGCTTCTGGATTATATAGAACACTGTGGCGATGAGCTTACCGGTCAGAAACGTGTTTATTATGAAAAGACTAAGGAACGTGATCTGGCAATCGTTACTCTCCTGCTTGGAACTGGAATCCGTGTATCTGAGTGCGTAGGACTGGATGTTGAAGACGTAGATTTTAAAAATAATGGAATTAAAGTCACCCGAAAAGGCGGCAATGAAATGGTTGTATATTTTGGTCGTGAAGTAGAAAAAGCTCTGAAGAAATATATTGAAGTCCGTGAAAATATTGTTCCAATAGCTGGACATGAACACGCTCTCTTCTATTCCACCCAGAGAAAAAGAATCGGGATCCAGGCCGTTGAAAATCTGGTAAAGAAATACTCTCGTGCAATCACAACTACAAAAAAAATCACCCCACATAAGCTTCGAAGTACTTACGGCACTGCTCTGTACCAGGAAACCGGCGATATTTACCTTGTAGCCGATGTATTAGGCCATAGAGACGTAAATACCACTAAGAAACATTATGCAGCTATGGACGATGCCAGACGCCGTAAAGCAGCTACTGCAGTACATTTGCGTGAAGACTAATTCCATATTTATAAATTTTTAATTCTTTGATTGGAGTAATTTATTCACAAATTTATATTTTTAACCAAATCAAGTAAGTCCCCTGCTTCAATTGCGAAAAGCAATAAGCAGTGGGTGGGGACTTGCTTGTATCAGGAAGAGTGCAAGCTCTTTCTGATAAACTGCGGAGCAGTTATTTGGTGTAGAGCCACGTAGCGAAGCGGATGATTTTATCCGCTTGACTTTTCCATATCATTTCTTCAAAGTACAACAGACGGAACAAAATTCGTCTGTTGTACTTTGAAATTATTTTGGCTATTTCCTTAAAAAATCATTTTAAACTCTCTTTATTTATCAAAATCTGTTTCAAAAACACCCTCTGGAGTGCGCATTGTCAGTACTCCGAGATTAAACTCATCATCCATAACTGTGATGTGATATTCAAAGATAACGTCATCCTCAAATTTAGAAAGTAAAACGTAAGATCCGTTCTCTTTTCCCTCAATTTGATCACAGATATCTCCATAAACTGCTTCACCTGAAATAGCTCTTGGGTATCCGGCATCTTTAATTTTCTTTTCAATTGCTCTGTACAATTCTTCCATGTTAGTCTCCTTTTATTTCGTATACACTGTTTCTTCATAATAACAGGTACAGTAACAAAATGCAACTAAAAAGGATATCCGCGATTACAATACTGGCAGATATCCTTTTATGTACACTATGTAGTTTTTAGTATTAAGTTATAATAATAAAAGACTGTTTTCCTGTTTATTTATTATAAAGCCACAGCAATTTTATCGTGGAATGCTTCAGGAACTTCTTCTTTGTCTAAAGATACGCTGATTACAAAAGTAACATTAAACTGTTTGCCGATCTCGTCTAACTGTCCCAGAGTACCTGTAATATCTTTTTCTTCCAACTTCGCTACTTTAAGGAAGCTGTCAAGATATACCTGCTCAAGATCGTGATCCTGAGAAAGGATGCCACAAATAAATCCAACAAACTCATCTGCATTTTTAATTGGGAATCCGGATACATCGATCAGACGTACTTTGTTATTGAGTTCGTACATATGTTTTGTGCTCTTGTCTAAGTAGACAATACTTCCATTTGCCTCTTTTACTGCACCATTTACTTTATCTAACAGTACTTTTGTTTTGCCTTTGCCTTTCTTTCCTACAATCAGTTCAACCATGCTGTTTTCCTCCTTAGACACATATAATATTAATTTTGACTAAAAACTTCAATTAATATGTTTTATATTATAGTGCATATTATTCAAAAACACAAGTGGTATTTACACTTTTTTGTGAAATTTTATTGAATTTTTAAAATTTGCATGATTTTACTGCACTTTTAATGATATTATCAATATTACATAGTATCATTTTTGGGCTTTGTGTTTGATGTATTTTCTTATAATTTCTTATATATTGATGTGTTTTTGGTGTAAGAATGGTGTATGAGAGACATCTTATGACCATTTTGGTGTAAGCTATTTGTTACAAAAATGTTAATTTTGGTGTAAGCTAGCCATTTTTCATCTAAAAATGGTGTAAGCTTATTATTTTATGAAATTTCCCCTTTTTAGGTTTCATATATCAGATATCCATACTTCCGAAATCAATTACAAGATCATCATAAATTCCTGCTTTAATAGAATCCTGCAAGGTATAATCATTAACACTTTCATCACCAGTGAAATTATATACAATAACACGATTCTTCTCAGGATCAACAATCCAATATTCCTTGACACCTGCCGAACGATATTTCAGAAGCTTTAACAGGTAGTCCATCTTCTTACTTGCAGGTGACACAATCTCAATAATCCAATCAGGCGCACCCTTGCATCCTCTATCATCAAGCTTGTCTGAATCACAAATTACAGAAATATCCGGTTCTACATAGGTATTACTTCTTTCATCCAGATAAACGGCAAATGGAGCGGCATATACTTCGCACTTTCCTTTGTGTGAACGGATATATTCACGGATGATACTGGAAAGTTCCATTGATATTTTCTGATGTTTCCGGCTTGGTGGAGCCATCATGTACATATGACCGTCAATTAGTTCTGCTCTTTCTCCCTCTGGTAATGCATATATATCATCTATAGTATAAGTTTCTTCTTTCAGTAATGGCATGTTATCACCTCCAGTGAGTTTTGCTATAGCTTCATTATAATATAAGTGATACTTATTCAGCAACTTATTTTTCTACTTCTGGCAGAACAGATATAAATATCGGTATAGCAGCAGTCGTATTATATTCATTTCTTCGTAAATATACAAAAGAAATAACCAGTAAATTTCAACGCAAATGCTTCGATGGTAAAGTTGTAAGGGTGAATGGTTTCCGTTGGAAATTTAAAGGATTTACAGGATAGAATTGATTCTGTGTGAGTGGTTATCATCTATAAAACAGACCACTAACTACAGTATTTGACTATAGCAGTGGTCTATGTAATAAAATTATTGTTCTGTTGATTCTACAGTGCTTGTTGCTATTTGTTTTTGGATATCAGCAATTATATCCTGACATGCCTGAATAGAAGTTAATGTCTCATTATGTTCGTTCATAATTTTCTCCTGATTTTTCAGAATTTCGACTAATCCCCAAAGAATAATTGATATATCTGTTGTGCTATAAAGCATCCTGCGAAAATACCAATTGTTAATACCCAGTTTCTGTCATAATAAGTATAGTAAGAACCATATTCCTGGACACCACCATAATATGCTAAAATACAATTTTCTACACATCCCAGTATAAATATCGTGTACGCAAAACCATTAAGCCATTTCTTCATCAAATGTTATTTTATTGTTATAGATGTAATGCTTTTTTCTGTGGTGTAAATTTGGTGTAGTTACACTTGCCCAACACCCGTTTCCCTTGATTTTACTGCACTTTTAATGATATTATCAATATTACATAGTATCATCTTTCGGCTTGGTGTTTGACGTAGTAACCATACACGTTGTTAATAATAGCCGTATCATTTTGTTTTTCATACTATTTCTTCTTCTTTGATTTTATTTCGCACCAACAAACTTCTTGTATATATTCTCGTTTACAAATAATTTGCTGCTACACTAGAAATTTTCACATGTTAAATAATCTGCGCCCCATTGCTTATAACAATCTGCCATTTGTAAATCCGTAAATAACCACAATGCAACTCTGATGTTTTTTAAATGAGCTCTTCTAATAATATTTCTGTCAGTATATTTATATTTAGCACTTATATCAAACTTATATCTGCAGCATTCGTCCAATATTGCATCTGTTATTTGACTTCGAATAATCAATTGTATATCTACTGCTTTGTTCATCTGTCTAAGAATTTTTAATGGCTCTTCATAAAAAGAAATTACAACCGGATTTTTGCTGCTCATTTTTATGGTCTGATTAAATTTTATAATCTCCGCTTCATTAAAATCTACCTTTATTTCAATCACAGGTGTTACAGAATATTTATTACAGCATTGTAAATACTGTTCCAGAGTCGGAATAATATTATTTTGATATGAAGATGCATTTGGCCCATTAATAATCGGGTATTGCTTTATTTCTTCATATGTGAGATCTGATATATTCTTATCAACTCCGCACATACGCATTAGTGTATCATCGTGAGATATAACAAACACGCCGTCTTTTGTCTCACGTACATCAGTTTCTATGTACTGTGCTCCCATTTGTCCGGCTAATTCAAAAGCAGGCAGAGAATTTTCCGGCGCCTGCCAGCTTAAGCCTCTATGTAAAATCTTTTTCGATGTTCCGTCAAGCGGCATATCTGAAATATCCGCATTTATATCCCGAACATATACTTGTATACTCTTTTTTATCTTTTTTCCAGAATTTACTATAACTGTTATTTTTGCAATTCCAGGAGCCTGGGCGATAATCTGTCCATCCTTTGACACCTTTACAACTGACTCATTTGAGGACATATATGTTATTGACTTTACATATGCATTTTTCGGTTGAAATGATACACCTATACTTTTTTTCTCGCCAGTACATATCACCATTTCATTCGGAGCTATGACAGATGCTAATTCTGCTCCAATAGTAATCTTGGCTGTTGCAAAATATTTATTTCTTCCATAAGATATACATGATATTTTTACAGTTCCGGTTGTTTTGGGTTTCAAAACGCCGTCTGATGATATTGATGCAATTTTGGGATTAGACACTTTATAAATTGTTACATTGCCATGTCTAAGAAGTCGAAGACGAATTGAAGTTCCTATTTTTATCTTTATTGAGGCTCCTTCACTATATCCTTTAAAACTTGTTGAAAAGCTTTCCCTATAAGCATATACATTGCAACGTATCTTCTGTCCGTTGCTAATCGCATATATCTTTGCATTTCCCCAATTGTTGGCTGTAATTTTTCCATTAGTCACTGATATAACTTTAGGATTACTGCTCTTCCAGTGAAATTTCTTTGGATTTATTGTTTTACCATTATTACAGACATAAAGATTCTTGCTCTTTCCGACCTGCACGGATACTGACTTCTGTTGAAAATCATATTTCCCTACAGCTGCTGATACTGGGATTGCCATACAAACCAGCAACAAAGCAGCAATTATTAATCCTTTGATCCTCTTCTTCATATTATGCTCCTTAATATTAATTAAATTATCAAGTTTTTTTGGCTCATAAAATACTGAAACATTTTCAGATATTCTTTTTCCGTTTCTTCAAACGGACGTACTTTATAATCTACATGAATATGTATCTGTGGTTTTTCTACTGTCTGTGGCTCATTGAGAAGGTACGTCAGATCAAACCAGAGCATATCATCGTCTATTTCTTTTAACTTTTCTTCTTCCTCCTGTGTCAGTGAGCTCCCGAGATATTTGTGATAAATCACATTCAGCAAAAATTCTTCCTGTTCTTTATAACCTGTAAGAGTCTTTTTGAATGGTCTTGGAACGTCAGACAAATAGCATTCACTGGCATCATGAAGAAGACAGGCAAATGCTACACGTTCAGAATATCCTCTGGCAAGAGCTTCTCTGGCGCAGTTAATGCAGTGCTGACCTACAGAGAAAAAAGTCTGTACCTGACCATTTCCACGACAGATTAAAGACAACGCATGTGCAATATCTTCTATGCAGATCAGTTTTGGATCCGGATGTACCGGATCAATGTGTCTGCCAGTATAGGTTGTGATACAGTCACTCATAACTGTCTCCTCCTGTTCTCCCGTGTAATGGGCAGTCCTAAAGGAAGAAAAATACCCTCTTCATCGTCTTCATCAGGAGAGTTTTGAATAATTACATTTCGAATATTTTGCATTCGTTCATCCAGTGCCGCACTCTGTTTTGCACAATCAGAAAGCTCATCCTGGAGAAATTTTACCTGATCCGGGGATATATTCTTCTTATATCTCATTTTGTGCTCAAGACTTGCCCAAAAATCCATGGCTATTGTCCGGAGCTGCACCTCAACTGTTACAAGTTTCTTAGTATTCTGCAAAAAAATCGGAACCTGTACAATTAAATGAAGGCTTCTGTATCCACTTGGCTTTGGATTCTTAATATAATCTTTTTTTTCAAGTAGAGTAATATCATCCTGATTCAGAAAACTCTCTGCAATCTCATAAATATCATCCGGAAAAGAGCAGATGACACGGACTCCAGCAATGTCATTAATGTTTTTTTCAATGGATTCCAGAGTCAGGGGAATATCTTTTCTCCGGATTTTTCTCAGAAGACTATCGTACGATTTTACCCTGGTTTTAATGCTTTCAATTGGATTCTTATCATATTGGAGAGAGTATTCCTGATTCAGAACCTTAAACTTTGTCTCTATTTCCATAATTGCACATTTATAATACGACATCAACAGATCCATTGGTTTCTTATTCTTCTCAAGCATTTCAAGAAATTCGTCGGAAAGTAGACTATTTCGTACAAATTCATCTCGTTTTCGTTCAATCAAATTTCGTCCCTGTTCTCTTAGGTCTTTCAATTCTTCTATATTTCTCATGTTCTTATCATCCTTACTTGTTAAATATATCTTTCATCATTCTTTTACTATCTTAATAAATTTGCTACTTTAATCACACAAGGTATTAACTAAACCTGCAGCTTAAAGTTACTGTTAGTATTTTACCATAAAAGTGAATATAATGGATTAAAAACATATTAAAAGGTCATCAAATCATAAAATATACAATTCACGAATGACTCAGCGATTAAGTTATCAGAGTATTCGATTAAGATACAATGCAAAACCGGGTATAGATAAATCCACACCCGGCATTTATATTTGCTATTTAATTGTTAATATTTTGAAGCAGAGAATTCATTTCCTGATATAGAAGTTCTTTGCTGGAAGCTCCCATCACGATAGATACAAATGGTTTTCCATATGCATTCTGTGTAAGGATTGCCAGACAGTTACCGGCAGATGCAGTTGTTCCTGTTTTTCCACCCAGGATCGTAACATCCTTAGGTGCAGCAGCCTCTCCAGTAAGATAATGGTCTGTTGCAGTAAGGGTTGTACTGTGTTCAGTTCCATCTGCTCCATTATAAGTTACTGTATAAGAAGACATTTCTGTAATTTCAGTAAACTCAGGATATGTAAATGCTTCATTCAACATCAGATAAATATCATACGGAGTTGTATAATGGTTCTTATCCTGGAGACCATGTGGATTAGTAAAGTGTGTACCTGTACAGCCAAGCTGTGCTGCATAACTATTCATCATCTGTACAAAGTTCTCTGTACTTCCGCCAACATACTCGGCAATAGCAGAAGCAGCATCATTTCCGGAATATACCAGTAAACAATGAATCAGCTGATCCAAAGTAACCTGATCCCCAGCCACAAATCCACAGACCTGCGATCCCTCTTCCAGAGTAACATTATCCTGCGTAATCGTAACTGTATCATCCAATTTTCCGCTCTTTAATGCCAACATTGCAGTCATAATTTTTGTAATACTGGCCGGATATACTTTATCATAAATTCCATTAGCGTACAAAACCTTATGATTACTTAGGTTAAATAACAACCCTTTTTGTCCTTCTTCTAATGTGGCATTCTTGATACGGTCAACATTCCCTTTGGAAGAAACACAAAGTTTCTGTGCAAAAGACTGCGTTCGCATGTTCTCTTTTGAAGCAAGTGTATTGGTAAATACCTCTGAAGAATCAAAAGCTTGTTCCGGAATTCCAAAATAATTTCCCTTTAAAATATTCCATCCATAAAGAACCCCGCCAACAACCAGAAGTACTGCAATTAATCCTGCCAAAGTTCTAAAGATACGCATTAACCGCCTTCTCTTTTTCTGATATTTTGCGCGCTGTAAAGCTTTATGTTCCTCTGTCTGTCTGGACGGCATCTGCGCTTTAGAAAGCTTTACCGTATGCACGGGTCTGGCACTTTTGTCCATACCTCCTCTGCTTTCTTCCATACGTTTATATGGAACTGCAGATTTATATGGAGTAGCAGATTTCCTTCCGGCAGCTTTTCCGGAAGACTCCCTTCCTGTTCTCATAAGTAATCCTCTCTTCTGTCAATCTCTTTTTGTACGATTTCTTTATTATATGCACTGCTCTGAAGTCCTACATTAATCACAATTCCCATACCAATATACAGACTTACAAGTGATGTAAGCCCGTAACTTACAAAAGGAAGAGGAGTTCCTGTATTCGGTGCAAGACCTGTAGCAACACAAATATTAATAAAACTTTGCAGCGCGATCAGGCCGCCCATGCCACAGCAAAGGATTTTTCCTGACAAATCCTTTGCACGAAGACTCATACGAATACATTCAAAAGAAATCGCCAACAGTAACAACACAATTACTACACATCCAATAAATCCGTATTCCTCACCTGCCACAGCAAAAATAAAGTCTGTCTGGTTCTCTGACACAAAGTTTCCCTCATTTACGGAAGTGGTGGTATCATCGCCACTTAATTTCTTTCCAACTAACTCTCCTGATGCAATTGCTGTTTTAGAGTTATTTTGCTGTTCAATATCATCCGAATACTCTTCGTTTTCTGGATAAAGGAAAGACATGATACGGTCTCTCTGATAATCCTTGATCAGTTTCTGATCCGGCTGAACAACAATTGACAAAAAGATAATAAGTAACGGTACTGCAATAAGCAGAGCGCCTCCGATAATTTTATAACTTAACCCCGCAATATAGATCATAATACAGAAAATAACTATAACTGTAATTGTATTTTTCAGGTCCGGCTGCTCCAGAATAAGAAATAATGGTACTGCCAGCAGCACCGCCGATAACGCAAGCGTCCTTAATGTATTTAACGTTTCTTCATGATCCATAAAGAACTTGGCAAAGAATATAATGAGAATAATCTTTGACAGCTCTGTTGGCTGGAATCGAAAAGATCCGATACCGATCCATCTGGCAGCACCATTGGCGCTGTCGCCGGCAATACGTACAACAACCAGCATAACAATATTAAACCCATACATGATCCATTGGAAGTTCATAATCCAGGAATAGTCCATCAGTGAAAGAATCACCATGATCACAAGCCCAAGTACTACTCCGGCAAACTGCTTTGATTTCAGATCTGAAGCAGCAGTTCCCACCAAGGTAACTCCAATCAGACTGATTGAGAGTAAGAAAATGATCAGTCTGAAATTGTAAAATCTTAATTTATATTGCTTTAACATAATTTATCTGTCCTTTTTATTTAAAACAGGGATATACGCATGAAGTACTGACGGTTCCTGCGTAATCTGAATCTTTACCTGTTCTTCATCAATGGTAAGGTATTTCTTTACGGTATGTATCATATCATTCCGCAACATTTTCATCATCTGTGGAGAGCAGTCGATTCGCTCAGAGATCAGCAAAAGTTTCATACGATCCCTGGCATATCCGGCTGAACGCTTCTTTTCTTTAAAAAAAGCTTTCACACAGATTACCTCCTTATAAAATAAATATTAGCTATAAATTCATTTGCGGCAGCTGTTCAGCAAACAGAGAAGTTCTGAACAACTACAAATTATTTATTTTTTAAAAATACTGCCCAGCTTCCGGAAAAATCCCTGTTTCCTGCTGATATCAGCAAACGGAATTTCTTCTCCGAGAATACGTCTGCTGATATTCATGTATTCTTCCTCTGCTTGAGAAGACTTTCCTGAAAGCGGTTCTCCCTGATTTGTGGCAATGACGATCTGCTCATCATCCAGGATCGTACCGATCAGATCAACTGCAAGAATCTCTGTCACATCATCTACTGACATCATATCGCCTCTTGCAATCATATCCGGTCGCAGACGGTTAATGATCAGGCGGATATCCCGAATCTCATTTGCCTCCAGAAGACCAATAATCCTGTCAGCATCTCTGATAGCAGAAACCTCAGGAGTAGTTACCACTAAAGCCTTATCAGCCCCTGCAATGGCATTTTTGAATCCCTGTTCAATTCCTGCCGGACAATCTAGAAGAATATAGTCAAACTGTTCTCTCAGATCATCTGTAAGCTTAATCATCTGTTCCGGAGAAACTGCTGATTTATCTTTAGTCTGGGCGGATGGAAGCAAGCATAATTCAGGATGTCTCTTATCTTTGATCAGTGCCTGCCTCAGACGACAGCTTCCATTAATTACATCCACCAGGTTATAAACAATCCTATTCTCCAGTCCCAGGACAACATCCAGATTTCTCAGACCTATATCTGTATCTACCACAACAACTTTCTTGCCAAGCATAGCCAGGCCTGTCCCGATATTGGCAACAGTAGTAGTTTTTCCTACGCCGCCTTTACCGGAAGTGATTACAATAACCTCACTCATAGTTATATTCCTCCTGAAAAATTTTCCATTCTTCTGGTATTCTCCTGTACTGTAGCTTAGTCACTGCTGTTCATTTTATAACCAGCAATGCACTTCGCGATGCAGTAAGCATGTATCGGATTTCATATAATTTTTGCTTACCAAAACATCTCGCGGAATATTATCTGTGAACAGTAACTTTTAGTCATTAGAAGTATCACTGGTGTCACTCGCAGCAACTCCTGTAAGAATAGACTTTTCATCCTGCAATTCAAAAATATATTTAAAAATATCATCAGCAGCAAGACACGCATTACCGGAACTGTAACCATTCTCAATACGTACTGCAATCGCATATTGTGGGGAAGAAGCTGGTGCGTATCCGATAAACATACCATGGTTTGGATGGTAAACACCATCGACCTCAGCTGTACCGGTCTTACCCGCTACATCCACACCCAATCCGTCAAACTGACTGTGAGTCTGAACTACTCGATACATACCATCATGGATATCATCCCACACATTTGAAGATACATCAATGGTATTAATGATTTCCGGTTCATACTCTTTGAGTGTTTCACCCCTGGAGTTTGTCTGTCTGTCAAGCAGAGTCAGGTCATAAACATTTCCGCTGGTAGCGATTGCTGTCGCATAACGTGCAAGCTGACTGGTGGTATAGGCATTAGTACCCTGACCAATATAAGACGGTACAGCCAGAGAATTTGACACCTGCGGTGCAGATTCAGTGATTTCAATGCCTGTCTTCTTGTCAAGTCCGATCTCAGAAGCATATTTCTGCAGCACGCTCAGACTTCGGTTCTCAGAGAAATTTCCTTCTGCATCCTGTCCAAGTTTAAAACCTACCATATTGAAATAGTAGTTACAGGACTGTTCAATTGCCTCTCGGATTTCAATGTCTCCATGTCCCTGTTTATTCCAGCAGTTGATCGGAGGAGTTACAAGATCAAAGGAACCTGTACAGTTAATATAAGTTCCGTCATCGATCACTCCCTCAGACATGCCTGCAATAGTGGAAAGAATCTTAAACGTAGAACCAGGTGCTGTTGTCTGCTGTGTTGCCTTATTGAAAAACGGACTGGACTGATCCAGCGATAATTTTGCATAATAATCTGTATCCATGTTATTTACCAAACGATTATTATCATAACCAGGATAAGAAACACATGCCAAAACATCTCCGGTATTTACGTCTGTGATCACAGCCGATGCTGAACACGGTTCCAGTGCAAGCTGTGCCGGCTCTATTTCCAGAGTATATATTTTATTGACCATAAAATCATATGCTGTCATTGCCCCGGAAGCCAAAGCATCATAACAATCATCATCTTTTGACAAGATTCCCTGTTCATACAATACCAGACAGATTTCTCTTCCTGAAATCGTATCTTCCTGAAGCATATATTTGTACAGAATCTTTGAAAAATTGTTGTCTGTCTTCAGGTAATCAATCAGATAATCTGTAAGTGCTTTATATACTTCATCTGAATCCAGATAATCACCCTCGGTTGAAAACTTCGAGATATCGATCCAGTTCTGGCTTGTTGCATATGTCAGATAATCTTTCAGACTGATATCTTTATTCTTTGTCCATGCCTGGTAAGTGCTGTCAGAGGTATCAATTGCATTCTTTGAAATAATTCCAAGTGTATCTCTTAAAAGATCATCACAGATATATGTCAGATATTCCTGAATCTGTTCATCTTCGTCTTTGACAGCAGGAGGATTTTCACCTGTAAGTCTGTTAGTTATTGTATCAAAAACCTGTTGCTGCTTTTGTTGAAATTTGGCATATAAATTTTTTTCTGTATCAGAAGCATCTGCATCGCTGAATTTGCTGATATCAATGACACTGTTCGACACTAGAGCATTATATACGTCATAGATTGGAACTTTAATCTGGGCAGCATCCTGAATGCTGTAATCATACATTTTTGTTGCTTCTATTTTGGACAAAAGGATTCCGGCAACCCGCTGTTTAAGTATCTGATAGATTGCGGACTGCCAGCTGCTGTCTATGGTCAGATATGTATCATTACCAGCAACCGGCTCAACTCTTGTATCATTGTCAATCTTAAGTACTTTACCAAGATTATCAACAGTAACTGTTTCTTCTCCATCTGTTCCCTGCAGAGAAGTTTCCATATATTTTTCAATACCTGTTTTACCAATGATAGCATCATTTGAATATTCCGGATTCTTTTTACGCAGTTCTTCCAGTTCTTCGGCTGAGGCCTGTCCTGTATATCCCAAAATTGGTCCCATACTTACGTCATCAATGTATTTACGGATAGAATCCTCTACAATGTCAATTCCCTGAAGCTCCGGCTGATTTTCTTTAAGTGCAGCTACAGACTCCTCACTTACATTTGTAGCGATAGTAACAGCCATATATTTCTTGAAACTGTTGGTACTTAATGCATAGCGTATTTTTGCCAGATCAAGAATATCCTGCTTTGACAGGCTTTCCGGAAGTCCGTGAGATTCCAGTTCTTCTTTCGTATAGGCATTATCTCCATAGAGAACAATGGAAAATCCCTTGCTGCCGCTCATATACTCAATCATTTCATCGGCAGTAGCATTTTTCTGTTTCTTTGTCAGATTATCGATCAGCGCTTCTCCATAAATATCAGCTCTGAAACGATTTAGTGTAAATCCCTCATCTACATCAAATGCATAATTTCCATTCTCATCTACTATAATGTGAAAACTGGTACTTATAGAATCTCCATTTGACTGCAGAATTTTAAGCACACGATAAGCAACACCATTTAATGTAAGATTTTTTTCTCTGGTGGAATCATAAGTTCCATTATCTTCAAAAGTTACAGAATAAGCCAGCACATTCGTTGCCAGCTCTTCTCCGTTTCTGTCATAAATATTACCGCGTGTACTCTTGATTACACGCTTCTTAGTCGTTCTTGATTCAAATTTACTGATATAATCCTGCCCCTGGATAATCTGCAGCTCAAAAAGCTGCCTTACCAGAGTCGCAGACATAAATACAAAAACAAGTACCAGCACTGTGGTACGTTTGATTCGTATCTTCTTAAAAAATCTCTTTATTTTAGTACCCAAATAGACTCACTTTCTTTCCTTGATGGATTATCCATGAAATGATAGTTAATATAATGAAACAACCGATAAACAATCAGTGTAAGAATCACTGTGTAAAAAATCTCAGGTAAAATGATTCTGTACAGATATGTTCCAAGGCCTAAACGGCCGCGGAGCAGAAATTGCAATGCATAAACAGAAAGTCCATACAACAGATCACCAAATCCTGCAAGCATTACCGGAACTTTAAGATCATCATCATAACAGATCCTATGTGCATATCCACTTAAAAAACCGATATACATATAGATCAATGCATAAAAACCAAATACAGATCCGTAAAACATATCTACCAGAAATCCACAGAAAAAGCCCGTCCACATTCCGCTCTTTCTGCCTCTCATCAGTCCCATGGATACACATAAGATCAGAATAAGATTCGGTGTTATAGAACCGATTGAGATCACATGCATAACCGTACACTGAAGCAAAAAGCTGATAAAAATCATAAAAAATAATGTTATCTTACTCTTCATCCGCAGACGCCTCCTGAGATACCTGGCCGCCATCATTAACGGAATCCTGTTTATTTACTGTAATCACAAGTACATCCTTAAGATGCTGGAAATCTACAGGTGTAACGATTGTTCCTGTTTTCGTCAGATTATTGCTGTCCTGCTGAACTTCACTGACATATCCGATAAACAGCCCTTCCACATATTTCTCGCTGATATTGGAAGTTACAATACGTTCTCCAACTGTTACTTTATTATTCTGATCATATAACTGGCTGAAACTTAATTTTCCTTCATCGATCAGCTTAAGATCTCCCTCTACAACACAGTTATCCTGCGTACTGACAGTCATGGCACTGACATTACTGCTGTCATCAATAATAGAGCGAACAGTTGCCCAGTGCGTACCTACCTCTGTTACGATTCCTACCAGACCTTTATCAGCAATTACATTATTATCCACACGGATTCCATCTGCAGAACCACGATTGATCATAAATGTATCATACCAGTTTCCGGGATCCTTGGAAATGATTTCTGCGG
>OLNF01000107.1_pt1 | contig 58412 bp, 52 predicted proteins | sample 1673061 | NCBI WGS metagenome assembly OLNF01 (sample SAMEA3136751, study PRJEB25190) | human gut metagenome
ATAACAAAAGAAAAGTAGATCACATTCTTTTTATGTGTCTACTTTTACTTTATCACTTCATTAAACATTTTTCTTGTTCTTTTTTATTATATCTTTTAAAACTTCACTAGCAATCACCATACCAGCTGTTGCTGGAACAAAAACAGATGATGCTATTACTTTACTATCAAGTTTAACTGGTAACTCCTTAGAGAAACATACTTTAGTTTTTACTGATAATCTATTTTTCTTTAAGAAATATCTTAGTTTTCTAGCTAATGGATCATTATAGGTCTTGTCTATGGTAGTTATTTCTATCTTAGTTGGATCTAGCCTTTTTCCCATTCCAAGACAAGTTATGATTGGTATTTTTTTATTCAAACAGTAAGTTAGTAATAATTCCTTCGCTTTAATATCATCACAAGCATCAATTACATAAGTATAATTGCTAGAAAACACTTCATCTATATTATCACTATCAAGTTTTATTTTATAACATGTAATATTAATGTTACTATTTATATCTAAAGCTCGTTCTTTAATCAAATCAACTTTATCTTTAGAAATAGTACTGTTAAGAGCAATTATTTGTCTATTACAATTAGTAATATCAACCATGTCATAATCAACTACTGTAATATCAGTAAAGCAACTTCTAACTAACCCTTCTATAACATAGCCACCTACTCCACCACAACCAACTACTAGTATTTTTTCATTTTTAAAACTATTTACCATACTAGTTCCTACTAAACGTTCTAATCTTTCAAACTTATTCATATTAAGCTACCTTTTCTTTAATATATTGTTTCTGTGGTAGCGAATATTTAGAAAATTGTTTATTATTTATTAGTTGATAATAATAACTATATATTAAGTAATTTTCTTCTCCAATTTGCAAATAATTTGTCATATCTTTTTTTAGTTTTGTTTCTGTATTAGCAAAAGTTGAAAGTATTTGTTCATAACTTCTTCTTGATTTAAAACTCTTATCAATCATAGTAAAATCAAGTGTTTCTAAAAATGAAATCCACTCAGCTTGAGCATTTAGTCCTTGTTCATCTAATAGATAAAAATATTCTGATTTACTAGTAGTATTTTGTCTTAATTCTAACATATTAATCTGGTCATGTTCATTTAAAGAATTAATTATTCCTGTTCTCTTTAAAGATAAAACTGTATCTTTTCTCTTTAAGGGATTAGTAAATCTTAAATTATTAACTAGTATTCCATACAACGTATCTACATAAATATTTGACTTTTCAGGAGGGAGTGGTATAGAGTATTGGTCACAAAAATCACTCGTCTGATATTTTTCACTAATTACTTTAATTGATGTTACGTCATTATTATAATATGAAGAAATTCTTCTTATGGTTTCCGTTAGTCTTATTGGTTGGTCTTTATAATACTTTGAATCTTCTAGTTCATTTAATGAATACTTACCTATTATAACATTACTTTCTGTATTTTTTTCTGCTTGCAATTTCATCTTTTCTTTATACATATTATGAAAACCGACTTCAACTTCTACCATACTATCGTCCATTGCCATTGGTAATACTACCATATAAATCACTCCTTCGCTTAAGAGAAATATTATAACATGATATTTAAAATAAGTACATTATTTTTTTATTTGTTTTTTACAAAAGAAAAAAGCCCATAAAATCAAGGCTTTAAAAACATATTTGGTAGCCTGTACGGGGTTTGAACCCGTGAATACGAGCTTGAGAGGCGCGCGTGTTGAACCACTTCACCAACAGGCCATAACAATGTCTTAGCTAAAAGACATTATTAGTTTAACATATATTATTTTTTTTGACAATTACTTTAGCTGCTTTTTTCTCATTTTTTCCTTCTTTAATTTTTTGAACCACTAATCCTTTAGCAAGAGGAAGATTTTCCTCTTTTAAAGATTTAATGATATTTAAAAATTCACTTGAATCATATGTGATTAATTCATCATCTAGAAACATACTTCTTTTTTTAGAATGAGTATAAATATCTTTATCAGCAAAACAATCAAAAGAACTTCTATGCTTTTCAATATAATTTCTAAACATATAACTAATACTATGCAATTGGCAAGTACTAAGTAATAGAATAAAATATCTATTAAAAAAACCACTCTTATAATAGTAATAATAATCAATTACTTCTTTCTTACCACAATTTATAGCTAAGATATCATCAATAACTGGTTGGGCCTTTTCCATTTCAGCTGTTTTATACGCCAACAATTCTTTAAGTTGTTCATCATAACTTAGGTTAAAAAAAGCATCTTTATTATCTTTTAACTTTGCTATATATTTTTTTACTAAAATTACTGGTAAACTATTTTTTTTACAGAAAGCAAGTAGCTCTTTCTGTTCAACAGACTCTAAAGTACTTCTAGAAATACCATTTTCTAACTCTTTAGCAATTCTTATATCTTCATTTTTGCGATATGATAACCGTCCAAGTTCAAGATTTCTTCTTTGAGTATTCTTTTTTAAAAGAGGAAATTCCAATTCTTTATATAATTCATTATCATATTTTTCTACTATATCATAAGCCTGTTCTATCTCAAAGCGTGGTACTTTATTATATCTTTTACTAAACTCCGTAAAAGAATCACATCCAGAACATTCCGCCATTTTTACTTTTATTTTAGCTTCTCTTATTTGATGAGATAGTTCTTTTGCTTTTTTAGTACTTTCCGGATATTGTTTTAGAACATATTTAGCTATAGATTTATCAATCTTATTTGGTTTTTCTTTAGTTAAAATTAAATCTTTTATTTCCCACCATGCTAAACCAACTTTTTTACTAACTGATTCAATAATATTATTACTATCCTCTTCATTAATAAATGCTAAAAGTAACTCTGTATAGACTTCTTCTCTTTTTTGTTCTAATTCTTTTCGATAAAACTCATCTTTTTTAGAATCAATAGCAGTTATAAATTCAACTTGTTCTTGATAGCTAGTAAATTTACTTTTAAATATATTCCAACTAGCCAATATAATTTCTTCTAATGTCTCAGCACTTTCTAACATCTCAAGTTTTTGTCTTTTTAATTCTCTATTCATTTTAAACCCTCTTTCCAAAATTGTGTTTATTATAACAAAAAAATGAATAATTTTCAACAAATATTCATTTTAATTTAATAAATCTTACTTTCATAACCCTTCTTATTAATAGATTCTGCCACAGCTTTGTAATTCTTTGAAAGTCTTTCAATTGAAGATGAAGATAATTCGATACTGTCTGAAGAAAAGATGGGTATATCTAATTTCTTTAATATATTTATATCATCTTTTATTGTAAAATTAGAATGTCCTAATATACCTATTAAATATGATAGTTCTTCTTTTTTTGCTACATCATTAGTATCTTTTTTTAAAAAATCACAAGCTAAAGCTGTACCTATTACATATCTTTGCCTTATAGGAAACTGTAAATTGCCTTTGTTCACTATCTCATTTAAGTATTCTTCACCTTTGATGCTAAATATTTCATACTCTTTTGAATTTTTAGAAAGTTTGTTAAGATAATTTAATAAACTCTCTTTTGTTATCTTTCCATCCTTTTTATATAACTCTAATAGGGTATATTCAAATAAAACAGCAGAAGCATCAAAATAAGTATCTACAAGTCTATTTTGCTTTCTTCTTATTATCTCTTCCTTACTATATGAAGTATTATTAAGTAAATAGTCTTCCACAAGAAACTCCGTAGCTATAGTTGAAGTTTCTCCCAAATAACTTTTAATGATACTGTTTTGATGCTTTGGTTGACTAAATTTATGTATAATTTCATGAGCAATTGAATAAATATCATTTATGTTATTTTGATAACTAATTATTACTTTTCCATCACTTCTGACCTCTGATAAATCTTTTCCTTTAAAAGGAATAAATTCTACACTTGGTTCTTCTTTACCTTTATAGATATTCTTCTCTTGTAGTATGTTGAAGTACATTGATGAGTAATTATCATTTAAGTCATAAAGAAAATTACCTACTATATTTATTGAATCATTTAAAGAAACATATTCTTCAAATGATTCTTTAGTAATACTTGGTGTATTATCTATAATAATTTTAGCTAATTTAGCTGTTTCTTTAAGTGAATTAACTTCCATACTTCTATTCTTATCTTCTAGAGTACTTGCTAATATTTCATTTAGTCTATTATAGTATCCCATATAATCCCTCATTATTCGCTAAGAATAAGCATTTCTATAGCTATATCTTTGTCAGCCTTTCCTGTTTTTAATTTCAAGTCTAGGTCTGCTAATTTCAAAATAAACTGTTTAACTTCTTTAATAGAGCTATATCTACCAAGTTCTAATATTTTTTTAGCACGATATGGATGAACAGCTAACTTTTTAGCTATTTCTTCTTCCCTATAACCTCTATTATTAAGCAGTTTAACTTGATATAAAAGACGATACTGGCTCTCTAATAATCCCATCAAAGAAAATACTTCTATATTATAGTTTTTTAACTGATTATATAAGGTAAGAGCTTGTTTTTTATCTTTTAGACCAATAGCTCTTATTAAATCAAAGGATAATTGATCTTGTTTTTCTAAAGGCATTGGTAATAGCGATGCCACATCTTGATTAGTTATTTCCTTACTATCTATTTTATATAGTTTTAATTTATTACACTCTTGATAAATAGCATCATAACTATCATTTACTCTAGATAATATATTAGTAACTACCCCATTTTCTAATTTATAACCAGTAAGTTCTTTCTTTATATAGCCATCTCGACTAGGATTAAGTTCTAGAAATGTCATCTTCTTCTTTAACTCTTTACCTATTTTTTTTCTATCATCCATTTTACTTACTGTTAGAAAAAACAAAGTACTGTCAATTTCTTGATCTAAGTATTTTAACAAATGATTAAGACTTTGTTCTTCTTCCGTTGAAGTGGCGGTTAAAAAACTAGCATGATTTGCTATAACCACTTTTAATGGTGTTAAGAAAGATACTGTATCTAAATCCTCTAAGACAGTAGCTAAATCAGTCTCTTCTAAATCATAAGTAGTAATAGATGCATCTATAAAACCTTTTTCTTTAATGATTTTAGCTATTTCTCTTTCTAATAACATACTAGATGAAGAAAGAAGCAAATAATTATGCTGCTTCATTTATTTGCTCCACTAAATATTTATAAACTTCATCAAGTTTTTCTACAGTCTTACCGCCACCTTGGGCAAAAGTAGCACTACCACCACCATTACCATTTGAGATACTTGCTATTTGTTTAACTAAGTAACCAGCACTTAAACTAGCTATCTTGTTACGGCAGATAAAGTTTACACTATTATCTTCTTTAATATTAACTATGAATACTAAAGAATTATCAACTTTATTTGCTAAAGCATCCATTATTGTTTTTAAGATATCCATCTCTTCATTATTAAAGGTTAAATATAAGAAATTCTTATTATTTATTACTTTAAGATTAGTTAAATATTCATCTATTTTATTTAGACTTTGTTTTTCTTTTTCTTCTTGGAATTTTCTCTCAAGTGTTTTAACCTCTCCTTGAACATATGATAATTCATTACGATTAAACACTATATCACGATAACTTTTTGGTGCACTATTATCAATAGTAACATCAAAAGTAAGATTAATACCTAACTTCTTAGCTTGTTCAAGTATCTCTTTAGATTTCATTAATAATTTAACCATTTCATCATTATATGGTTTAATAAGTTCAAATAAAGTTGTTTCTATCTTCTTATTAGTACAAGCTTCTATTCGGTAAGTATTACTTCCTTTAGATTCAAATGAAGAAATAGCAAATCTTTTAATATCTTTAGTATTGGCTATATGAGTACCACCACATAATTCCATTGATTTATCAATCTTAACTACTCTTACGGTCTCACCATACTTTTCTCCAAATAAAGCCATAGCACCTAACTCTTTAGCTTTATCAAGAGGCATAACCTCAGTTGATGTTATTATTCCTTTATCTATCATTTCATTAACCATATCTTCTACTTGGTATAGTTGTTCATCAAAAATCTTGCCGGTATAAGTAAAGTCAAAACGAAGTTTACTATCATCTACATAACTACCAGCTTGCATAACTTTAGGACTAATAATGGTTTGTAGGGCATACTGTAGCATATGGACACTACTATGGTTAGCTTCAATATTATGACGACGCTCTTTATCAATAATCACTTCACACTCATCACCAACAGTTATTTTACCAGATAATAATTTTACTTTATGGATATGTTGACCATTTGGTCCTTTAAAGACATCTACTACTCTAGCGGTAAAGTTTTTACCTGTAATCATACCAGTATCTGCTACTTGTCCACCACTCTCAGCATAGAAACAAGTTCTTTTTAAGGCAATATAACCATCATGATCAAGTTCCCTTTCAAGATTATCTTTACTAAAGATAGCAAGTACACTACTTTTTAAACGGTATAGTCCATAAACAAAAGTAGAAGGCTTTTTAAAGTCCATTAAAACTTGTTTTTGTTTAGCCATAGAAGTCTTATTACGATTATTTTTCTTAGCAGCTTCTCTTTGTTTATTCATATAATCAATAAAGCCCTCTTTATCTACCGTGTATCCTTTTTCATTAGCAATTTCTTCAGTTAATTCAAGTGGGAAACCAAAAGTATCATAAAGTTTAAAAGCATCATAACCAGATACAACTTTATCATTTACAGTTTCTAAAATATCATCAAGTTTTGACATACCTTGTTCAAGAGTTTTTAAAAATAATTTCTCTTCTTCTAGTATTAAAGCTTCAACTTCTGCTCTTTTTTCATATAATTCTTTATAAAAATCTCCCATAGTCTCACAAACAGTTCCTACTAATTTATAAAGAAATGGTTCATTAAATCCTAATTGCTTACCAAATCTTGAACTTCTTCTTAAAAGACGTCTTAAAACATAATCTCTTCCGGTATTTCCAAAACTTGCTCCATCAGAAAGGGCAAATGTTATCGCTTTAATATGATCAGCTATTACTTTAAATGAAGTTTGACCATTATAAAGAATACCTGACATTTCTTCTATTTTAGCTAGTATTGGGGTAAATAAATCTGTTTCAAAACTAGAATCTACATCTTGAAAAATTGTACACCATCTCTCAAGACCTGCTCCAGTATCAATATTTTTATGTGGAAGTTCTTTATACTTTTCACGAGGTTTTCCTTCTTCTGATTGAAACTGTGAAAAGACGTTATTCCAAATTTCTATATATCTTTCTTGTTCATCATCATTTTTAAACTTTTCAAAAGCATCATGATTTGGATCATACTTTTCCCCACGATCAAAGAATATCTCACTATCTGGTCCACAAGGTCCACTACCTATTTCCCAAAAGTTTTCATCAAGTTTTATCATATGAGAAGGATCCATTCCAAGTTCTATCCATTTATTTAATGCATCAGCATCATTTGTATAGACTGTTACATAAAGTTTATCTTTGGGAATAGCAAACCATTTATCACTAGTTAACAACTCAAAAGCAAAACTAATCGCTTCATTTTTAAAGTAATCACCAATTGAAAAGTTACCCATCATCTCAAAGAAAGTATGATGACGTCTTGTTATTCCAACATTTTCTATATCATTTGTACGAATACATTTTTGAATATTAACAATTCTTCTACTTTCAGGAATAACAGTTCCATCAAAATATTTCTTTAAAGGAGTTACTCCGGCATTAATCCATAATAGTGAATTATCATCTCTTGGAATTAAGGGAGCACTTTCTACATATTTATGTCCATGTTCTTCAAAATATTTTATCCATAATGTTCTAATCTCATTACTAGTCATCTTTCTCATTTTTATCTACTCCTTCTATTAAGCACTTAATTTTTGCTAAGTCTTCTTCATACTTTTCCATACTACCATTATTTAAAAGGTAATAATCAGCATAAGCGATAGGACCCCCTTTAGCAGAGTTTTCTATCTCAGTAACATCTCTTCTTATAATTTCTTCTTTATTAAAGGCTCGTTCCTTTCGCTTAGATATTCTATCATACCTTAATTTCTTATCACAGACAATAGCAATCACTACTAAATCTTTAAATTCTTCTTTTAAAATTTTATATTCATCCCAAGAATATAATCCATCTAAAATAACATTACCTTCACTATATAGTTTTTTAATCTTTGGTAATAGAAGTTTAGCAACTACTCCCATACCATGTTCTTTTCTAATCTTTTCTCTAAATTCTTTTTGACTCTCAGGAGTTATTTCTATTCCTTCTTCTTTCATTTTTTCATAAATAACTCCACCAAAATAAACTAAGTTATACCCTTTATTATTAAAATAGGAAGAAGCAATACTCTTCCCACTACCAGCCATTCCTACTATTGCAACTATTTTATTCATCTTTTATCCTCCACTATTTTTAAAGCTTCTAACTTTAAACTTTCCATATCTTTATTTTCTACTATATAATCAAAGTCTTTATAATCATCTAAATCTATTTCTGTTTGATGATTTTTTTCTTTATTAGTTAACTTATTATCTTTCATATTAGTTAGTAATATAGTCTTGGTATTAGGATACTTTTCTTTTAATACTTCTATTTCATGAACTAATCTACCATCAGTAATAAGTCCTACATCATAATAATTATCAAGAACTTCAATCGTTGTAATTAAATAATCAAGGAGAAAATCTTTCTTCTTTAGTTTTAACTGTAAGATGTCATACCCTAGTGTTTGCAATAGTTCTCTTGGTTTTTCATCCTTTTCTTTATCATAATTAAAGTAGTTTTCCGCCCAACTATACAAAGGAGCAGTTAATTTTAAAATACAAACTTTGTTATTATCTTTTTCTTCCTCTTGTTTAATAAGTTTAGCAAAAGTATCTTTCCCTGCTCTTGCTTTACCACAAATTAAATAAAGTTTCATCTTACCACCTCGACTTAGTCTAGTTCTTCTTTTTTGTTTAGAGAATGAAACTTCTCTCCTACTCCTGTTTTTTCATCAATAAACTCTAAAATTATCTTTAAGCTAGCAATAACAGGAGTTGCCACTATCATTCCTATCATACCAAAGAAATAGTTAAAAATCAATAGTCCCAGCATGATAGTAACAGGGTGTAATTTCATTGTTTTACCCATAATTAAAGGTTGATAAAAGTTGTTTTCTAGGGTTTGACAGACCATAATTGACACGATAGTTAAGATACCTACTTTAGGGTTCATTGAAAAGCCAACAAATAAGGCAGGTACCGCTCCAATCCATGGACCAATATAAGGAATTACATCAGTTACAGCACAAAACAAAGCAAATAGTAAAGGTGCTTTTAAACCAGCTAGAGAAAGACCAATCGCTTGGGTTAAGAAAACAAAGAACATGACTATTAACACTCCTTGAACATAATTTCTTAACTTACCATTAAGCCTTCGCATCAAGTCTTTAGCATTATCATGATAAATATCAGGTATTAGTGATAACATATGTTTCTCACTTTTTTTAAAGTCAAATAAGATATAAAAACCGATCATAAAACCTAGTAATATATTGGCTCCACCACTAATTATTTTACTAACTGTTTTAAATAACATAGTAGGTAGAGTCTCAGTCATATTCTTACCAATAGATTCTATTCTACTAATAATATCAGTCTCATAACTAGCAAGTAGTGAATTATCAAAAGAAGCAAAGAAATTATCAACACCCTTTTTAGTTTTATCAATAAGAGAAGGAAGAGCATTAACAAGATCAGTAATACCAGTAGCAAAAGATGGAATCACAAAGTAGCATAATACTACTACTAGAACAATTAAAAGAAGATAAGTTATAATACAGGCCAATACTCTATTCATCTTCTTTTCCATCTTAGTAACTAATGGATCTAAAAGCCAAGCTATTAACAAACCAATAAAGACTGGAGAGATAACTTTTAAAATATCGAGAATAAAATCTAAAATCTTCCATTCCTTAACAACATAAGTAACTAATAAAGCAACTAGAACAAGAACTAAAATATGAACTAGTTGTAATACTTTATTAGAAGTCTTAATAAATTTATTCAATTCTTTTTTATCAACTTTTTCACGAAACATCTTAGCACCTTCATTTCTATTTCTTAGTATACCACTTATCTTTACATTTAAAAAGAATTTTAATAAAATATAGGTGGTGATCTAAATGCAAGTAATTAAAGAAAATACAACTTATCAAGAAGAGATTAAACACTCTAAGTTTATTACTTTATTATATAAGGTTAATAATATAGATGATGTTAATTACTATTTAAAAAAGGTAAGAGAAGACTATAAGGGTGCTACACACTACTGTTATGCTTTTAATCTTATAAATACTAGTGGTTATAGTGATGATAAAGAACCAAAAAATACAGCTGGAAGACCAATGCTTTTTATATTAACTTCTAATAATATTATTAATATTTTAGTTATTTCCGTTCGCTACTTCGGTGGTATCAAATTAGGTACGGGTGGTCTTTTAAAAGCTTACACAAATGGTCTATTGGAATCTCTTAAAAAGTCTATTCTTTTAAATGTAGTAAGTGGTTATTTAATAACTTGTGAATTTAGTTATGAAAATGAAAAAAAATACTCTTACCTATTTAAGGATAAGAATATTTTATCTAAAGTTTATCAAGATAGATGTATCTACACTTTAGAAGTAGATGAAACATTTCTTGATAGTTTAACAAATTTACCTGATCTTAACATTACTAGTAGAGTTAAACAGTTAATTGAAGCTAAATAATTATTTTATAAACCAAGAAGCAATGGTATCGTAGTCTCTATATCCTACTTCTTTTTTTATTAGTTTTCCATCACGATAAACTTCTAATGTCGGAATACTCATAACACCGTGCTCCTTAGAAATATTTTCAAACTCATCAACATCTATCTTGATAATTTTTACCCCTTCAAAGTGTTCTTCTAACTCTTCTAATACTTCTCCTACCATTTTACAAGGTCCACACCAAGTTGCATAAAAATCTACTAAAACGTCACCTTTTGCTATTAATTCTTGAAATTTAGTCTCATCTTCTAAATAAATCATTTTATCATCACCCTTCATATTTATTAGTTACAGTATCTAAATTATTAATATCAATTATCTTTTTATTAGTTTCTAATTCTTTAACTTCATCGACTGTAACTATTTTATTCTTTAATAGTATATCAATTACTTTTAAATTTAAACTATTTTTGCTATCACTTTTATCAAGAGCCATAATTTCTTCAAGTGTTGTATTAATTCCACCAAAGCTATCTTTTAAGACTGGTGTATCTTCCATAATAGATTTTCTAACTTTAGAATTCATAAAGTCATCATTACTACTTAATGGTATCATTAAAACATTTAAAACGATAAACATTATTATATAACCTTCTATTATTCCTAAGACAAAGCCGAAGATTCTATTAGGTAAAATTAGTATTACTGTAGCATCTACTATCTTACTAATTATTCCTGATAGACTAACTATTATTCTTAGAATAAAATGGAAGATAATTAACAGTACGAGAAAAGCTATTAACTGATAAAAGATAATACTTAAAGAACTAAGAGGACCAAAGACAGAATTTACTCTAAATGGTGGAAATAAATTAATTAGAAAACTTGCTAATAAGCCTTTTAACAAGAATGCTAAAATTATAGCTGCTATATTTCCAAGCACCACTGCTGCTTCTTTAATCACTCCTCTTTTTAGTCCTAAAATACCAAAGCTTAAAATAATTAAAACAATAATTATACTAATGTTATTAATATTTTCCATAATCCAAATCCTTTCTATATTTTTATTATAACTATATTTTTTAAAATATGCTATACTAAATTAAATGAGGTGGAAAAAATGAACGAAGTCATAAGAGTAAGTGACAAGACAAAAGAAAAAATGATTGAATATTATAAAGATAAGAAAAAGGATAAAGAAATTCCTTATGTAGTCTTTCAAGCAGTTGATATGGATACTACTATTACAATGTATACATCAGGCAAAGTTATGTTTCAAGGAAAGAGTGCTGATGTTGATGCTGCCATGTGGAAAGAAATGGATGGGATAGAATCTACTCCTAAAGTTAATGCTAATGATAGTAAGTATCACAATTGTTCTTCTGTTGGTAGTGATGAGGTTGGTACTGGTGATTATTTCGGTCCCATAGTAGTAACGGCTACTTATGTTCCAAAAGAAGAAGTTAAGTTTTTAGAAGATTTAGGTATTAGAGATAGTAAAAAGCTAACTGATGAATTTATCTTAGCTAATGCTCCTATTCTTGCTAAAAAACTAACCTACCGTAGTCTTATTTTAAATAATATTGATTATAATAAAAATTATACCAAAGATTTTAATATGAATAAAATAAAAGCTATTATGCATAATAAGGTTTTATATCAATTGATGCATGAAGTTAACCCGAAAATTGATTATATTATTGTAGATGAATTTGCAAGAGAAAAAAGGTATTATGAATATCTAAATGATGCTAAAGAAATTCAACGAGGTATCACTTTTATGACTAAAGCTGAAGATAAGAATCTTGCCGTTGCTGCTTCTTCTATTATTAGTAGATATATTTTCTTAAAAGAATTTGATAAATTATCAGATAGTATTCATATACCTCTTTTAAAAGGAGCTTCTAAAGAAGTTGATAAAGTTGGCGAGGAAGTAGTAGAAAAGTATGGAGAAGAAAAACTTAAAGAAATAGCTAAGTATAATTTTAAAAACACAGAAAGAATATTAAAGACGATCATTTATTGATCGCCTTTTATTATCTTTTCTTATAGTATGCTCCTATAAACTGTCTTCCTGCTTTAGATTTATCATTTCTTGAAGCACTATTAGAATAGTAATTTGGATTAGTTATAGTATCATCATTATTTACTATAAATGTTTCAAAATCATCAGGATTCAATTGATAAAGTAAAGCTTTTCTTAAATCAATTTTAAATTCTCCATTTTCCTTTTCTTTAATAGCACCCGTTTCTTCCCAAAATGATTCCTTAGCCCATTTAGGCATAGAGTCGTAAGTCCAGTTGTTACCGGCATGAGCACCTATATAAACGTAAATATCATCTAGTTTACTATCATATTTACTTTGTAAAGATTCGATTGTAAGTTTTGGTAGATAATTATCTATCATTTCTGCTCCACAGTGAGCAGTTGCCGTAACACCATTTTTCAAGTCACTAGCAATTAATACTGGACAATCAGCAACTGGGAAACCTGCTACAACGCCAGGCAAATCTTTAGTAATTACTAAAATGTCACCAGGTATATCTAAGTCCCAACCATCCTCATAAGCTTCAACCATCGCTCTAGTTAACTCTACTGCCTTACCTTCTTTGTTCTGCTTTGGTACATAAATTTTCTTTGGATCAAACTCTTCATTATAAGAGGCACTAGCTAATCTTCTATGTTCTAAGAACAAAGCCTTTCTTTCTTCAAGACTTAATCCTTCAGGGTAAAAATCCTTACCAGTATTCATACATCCGTATTTTTTACCAGTATCTATAATACGGAGATTATTAACAGACATAGATCCTAACTTATATATAGCATATTTTCCATTAAGTACATAATCATTAACTTTTAAGTTTTTCATATTTATATCCCCCGTTAACGTGTATAAACTATACCATTTTATTAATAATTTGTCAATTGCATCATATTTTTACTCCGTCCAAAAAAATAAAGCTCTAGAATTAACCTAGAGTCTTATTTTTTTTTAAGTATATAGCTAGTATTGATACACCAATTAAAGTAATAATAGTACCAACTGTATAAAAAATGCCTGTCTTTTTAGAAGTATTAGGTACATCTTCTAGTGGTTTTGTATTAAACATCGTAGCTGTTTGAATATCTCCTGTTTCCTTAACTTCAAAAGTAACTGTTGAAGTATTTAAAACATATCCTTTAGGAGCTACTACTTCCTTTAAGGTATATACACCAACTGGTAATCTTTCAATGTAATAAGGATCTTTAGAGGAAGTCCATTCTTTAACAACCGCACCATTCTTATCAGTAAGGGTTAAAGAAGCCCCTTCAATTTCCTCACTATTTGCCATATCTTTTTTACTTATATATACTTTAGTAAAATCATTAGTAAAGTTAATAGACATTTCTTTATTATCATCTATTGTAAAATAAACTAAATTAGAGTTTAAAACAACTGAATCTGGAGTCTTTGTTTCTTTCAAGTAATAATTACCATTAGAAAGCTCCTTACTTGTAATACTACTATCCTTAATAGTTAACTCTTCTACTTTAGTACCATCACTATTATATATAGTAAATGAATAACCTTTATTAGCATTTACAGTTACTTTTTTATTATTAATACTAATAGATAATATATCATTCTTAATAGTTTCTGTCTTAACCTCACCACTACTAGTTACATCAAAGTATATTTTTGAATTAGAAGTAACATAACCTTCTGGGGCTTTTACTTCTTCTAAGATATATTTACCAACTTTTAATCCTTTAATAGATGTGGCATTTTCTTCTGATACAAATGTCACTGGTTCAAAATCACTATAAGTTACACTACTTAATTTTAAAGTAGCTCCTTTAATATATTTCTTAGTCTTAGCATCTATCTTACCTAGTCTTACTTCATTTAATTTGTTTTTTAAAGTAATGGTAAAGTCATAATTACTACTATTTATAGTAAATTTATGTAAACTATTATCTAGTACATAACCATCTTTAGTACTTTTTTCTCTTAAGTAATAATCTCCTTCTTTTAATGCTTTTAAAGAAGAAATATCTGTTTTAGTATCAGTTGTAGTAAATGTTCCTATCACATTCTTAGAACTATCTAGTAACTCAAATAATACTCCTGCTATTTGTTTATTAGTATCAGCATCTACTTTACTTAAACTTACTTTTATCTTTTTATTTTCAATAGTAGAAGTTACTTCATCTGATGTATTAGTAATAACTATTTTATTCTTAGTAGTATTTTTTATATAGCCATTAGGTGCTTCTATCTCTTCTAAATAGTAAGTACCTACTTTTAAACCAGTAATAGTAGTTAAATTACTCTCACTAGTAAATTCTTTTACTGTTTTACCATCACTATCAGTAAGCTTCATTTTAGCCCCTGCTAGATATTCTTTAGTAGTAGCATCTATCTTACCTAGTTTTAACCTATTCTTTTTATTTTTAAATACTACTTGTAAATTTTTAGTAGTAGCAGTTACTTCAAAAGCTACTTTTTCTTTATTAAGAACATATCCACTAGGAGATGCTATCTCTTCTAAGTAATACTTACCTACTGCTAATTTATCTAAAAGATATGCTGCTTTTGTCGTAGTAAATGTTTTAACTATTTGATTATTACTATTTAAGATATTAAACTTTGCATTAGCAAGGACTTCATTAGTATCAGCATCTACTTTAGTAATACTTATTTGATTAGTACTGTTATAGAATGTTACTGTTTGTACTTCAGTTTGATTATTACTAATAGTAAACTCTACTGTTGCATCACTCTTAGTATAACCACTAGGAGCAGCTTCTTCGATAACTTTATAGGTACCAGCTTTTAATCCTTTTATACTGTGACCTGTAGTTGTTGTTACAAAAGTATCAATTACTTCACTAGTATCTTTATTAATAACTTTCAAAGTAGCACCTGCTAAAATAGTATTAGTCTTAGCATCTTTCTTAACGATAATTGTTTCGTTTTGTTGATCAGCATAATCTAAAGTTACCTTTGGATTAGTACTACTTAAAGTAAATTCCTTTGCCTTAGAATTTACGATATAACCATCAGGAGCAGTTACTTCTACTACTTTATAAGTTCCAAGTGAAAGACCAGTTATTTTAGTATAGTCATTTGTAGTAGTAATAGTTTTTACTGTTTGATTAGCACTATTTACTATTTTCAAGACTGCTCCACTTACTACTTGTTTACTAACACTATCTATCTTTCTAATTGATACTTCTGCTTGGCTATTAGTTATTGTTTTAGTTTTATTTAAATCATTACTTGTTATTGTTATATTAGTTGTCTTATCTGTTATATAATAACCACTAGGAGCAGCTGTTTCGGTAATTTCATAATTACCTGGTAACAAGTTAGATGTTACATGTGCTATAGTTGTTGTAGTAAAACTATCTACTATTTCATTAGTTGCTAATCTCTTAATAGTAAAATTAGCTCCAGCTAAGTTATTATTAGTAGTACTATCTATCTTATTAATAGTAATACTTCCTACTGGCATATTAAGACTAGTAGATATTTGTTTGGATGTTACATTAGCAGCTAGCAAGGATACAAATGACTTTTGCATTGTATCTTTCATGCCCTCTGGTGGTTCATAACCATAGGTCTTATAATCTTTATAGTTGTTAATAATATCAATATTTATACTAGATGCTTTCTTTATCTTTGCTAAAGGTATTCTAATTTTAAAGCCTTTATCTTTAGCTATAGCACTATTAGTAGTTATTACATTATTATTTTCATCAAGTATTTCTATATCACTTGCTAAAATATCACTACTAGAAGCGACTACTTTATAGTTAATAAACTCATCAGTATTAGAAGTTATTCTCATGACATTACTGATTAGATAAGTATTATCACTATCAGTAGATAATGTTCCACTACTTACACTAAATGTCGGATTAGTAATATTAGTAGTGTTTTTAGCATTCATCGCTCCTGTTACTAAATTATTAATTACAGAATAATAACTACTTTTCTTAATTGAACTTTTTTGATTAGCAGTAAGCACTCCATTTGTAGTATCACTTACACCGGCTGATCTATCTTGATAGAGCCATACAGCTATTTGCGTTAAATAATTATCATTTTTATTATTTTCTGTTAAGCTTTTATTAGGATAACCATTTTTTATTATATAGGTGTATCCATCATCAAGTGGTGTATCAACTTTAGTTACAGTCTGATTTGGAGCAAAATCTTTACTTTTCTCAAGACAATATACAGTATATTTATTACCATTATCATCTGTTCCATAGAAAGGGACTAATGAAATAATTTCATCCCCATCTAAGTCATCAAAAAGACTTACTCTATCAGACATAACATTACCTGTACTAGTAACTAATTTACTAGGGGCTTCACTATTTTCTAATAAAGCATAAGATGTTAATGTTTTCTTAGCAAAGATTCCACCTATTAAAACAATTAAAACTACTAGTATCCGTACTAAATTCTTAGTACTAATTTTTCTAATATTCATAGACTCTTTCCTATCCTCCCATCATAAGATATGTATACCACACAACTTTAAAGTCAAAAAGAAAAAAAGCTATAAATTTTTACAGCTAATCTCTTACTTTGATATGTACTTCTCTTAATTGTTGTTCTGTAACAGTACTTGGAGCATTCATTAAGATATCACTTCCTGAAGCGCTCATTGGGAATGCTATCGTCTCTCTGATAGAGTCTTCATCTAAAAGCATCATTAGAATACGATCAAGTCCAGGAGCCATTCCAGCATGAGGTGGTGCTCCATATTGGAAAGCTTCATATAAAGCTTTAAATCTCTTTTCTATTTCTTCTTCCTCATAACCTGCTATTGCAAAGACTTTCTTCATGATTTCTAAGTCATGGTTTCTAACTGCTCCACTAGATAGTTCTACACCATTACAAACAAAGTCAAATTGGTATGCTAAAATGTCTTCAACTTTTTGATCTAATCCTTTCATTCCATCTTTTGGCATACTAAATGGATTATGCATGAAAGTATAACACTCATTTTCTTCATCCCACTCAAACATTGGAAAGTCATGAATGATAGCAAAGACATATTTATTAGGATCCATTAAATCAAGTTTTCTACCTAATTCCATTCTAATAGCACCAGCTAGTTCTAGCGATTTTTTACGATCTGCTATAAAGAATAGGACATCATCTTTTTTTAGATCAGCTTTATCTATTAAAGCTTCACGTTCATCTTCGGTTAAAAACTTATCAATAGGACCAGCAAATGATAAATCTTCATTTACTTTTAAATAACCAATACCAGGCATACCAATACTTTTGGCATAATCAACTACCTCATTAAACCAAGAATTACTCTTACTAGCTAAGTTTTCTACTTTTATTCCTTTAACTGGTACACCTCTAAAAGGACGAAATTCTGTCTCTTCAAACTCTTCTGTTAAATCAATTATAACTAAAGGATTTCTTAAATCTGGTTTATCAGAGCCATACTTTTCCATAGCTTCTTTATAAGTTAATCTAACAAATGGTGGTTCTGATATATCTTTATCTTTAGCAAACTCCCTAAAAGTTTCATAAAATACTTTCTCACCCATTCTTAAGACATCTTCTTCAGTTGAAAAAGCCATTTCAAAATCTAATTGATAAAATTCACCGTAGACACGGTCACTTCTTGCATCTTCATCTCTAAAGCATGGTGCTATTTGATAGTATTTATCAAAACCAGCACACATTAGTAATTGTTTAAATTGTTGAGGAGCTTGTGGTAAAGCATAAAACTTTCCTTTATATTTTCTACTAGGTACTAGAAAGTCTCTTGCTCCTTCAGGAGATGATGAAGTTAAAATTGGAGTTTGTAGTTCAACGAAGTCTTCACTTTCCATTAAATTTCTTAAAAAGTGAATAACTTTATTTCTAAACAAAATAGACTGTTTAACTTTAGGATTTCTTAAATCTAGATAACGATACTTTAGTCTTACATCTTCTGATACATCTTTACTAGTCATAACTTCAAATGGTAAAACATTCTTACTCTTACCTAGTACCTTTATAGAACTAACTAATAATTCAATAGTACCAGTTTCAATTCGATCATTATAGTCATCACTATCTCTTTTACGAATCTTTCCCGTTACTGTAACAGATGACTCTCTTGTTAAATCATCAAACATCTTATCATCATTACTAACTAATTGTAGTGTTCCATAGTAATCTCTTAAATCAACAAATATTACTCCACCATGGTCTCTTATATTTTCAATGAAACCAGCTACTTTTACTTCTTTATCAATATCTTTTTCTCTAAGACTACCAGCATAGCAGTCACGATATATATTTTTAATCATTCATCTTCATCCTTTCTAATTCTTCTTTAATTAATTCTCTTGTCATATTAGGATTAGCTTGTCTTTTAGTAGATGACATAACCTTTCCCATAAAGAAATTAATAACTGATAAATTATCTTCTTTTATATATTGTTCTACTTGATTAGGATATTTATCAAACTCTATTTTTATGTATTTAATTAATTCATCTTTATCGTTTATTTGTGACAAATTTTCTTTCTCTATTAATTTAACAGGATCAGTTTTTAGCTCTATTGCTTTATAAAGTATTTTTTTAGCATGATCAAGTGATAACTTATCACTACTTACTAAGTTTATTAAACTACTTAGTATTGAAGGAGTTACTACCAACTCTTCAATAGTAATTTCTAGTTTATTTAAGGTTGATAAGATACTAGTCGTTATAAAGTTAACAGCTAAGTTTACATCTTTTACATCTTTTACAGTCTCTTCAAAGTAGTCTGCTAGGTCTTTTTCTTTAGCAATAATAGAAGCATCATAATAATCCAGTCCTAGTTCTTTTTGATAAGTTAAAATTCTATCTAGTTTTAATTTAGGAATAGAACTTCTTAGTTCTTCTTTCTTAGCATCCGTTATTTTAACTGGTGGTAAGTTAGCATCTACAAAATATTTATAATCAATGGCATCTACTTTTTCACGCATAGAGTGAGTTTTTCCCATCTCATCAATTCGTCTTGTCTCCTGAATTATTTTCTCACCTTTAGCTAAGGCTTCACTTTGTCTTTTTATTTCATATTCTATCGCTTCTTTAACACTTGTAAACGAGTTAATATTTTTCATCTCGACTTTAGTACCAAGCTTATCACTACCTTTTTCTTTTAAGGAGATATTAACATCACATCTCATCTGACCTTTATCAGTCTTCGCTTCACTAACTCCTAGATATAGGAAGACATCTCTTAAATCTTCTAGAAAGGTTACTGCTTCTAAGGCACTGGTAAGACATGGTTCTGTTACTATTTCCATTAGTGGTACACCACTACGGTTGTAATCTATTAAGGAATAGTTCTTATCATGCTCTAGACTAGCTGTATCTTCTTCTAGATGTAACTGATGAATTAATACTCTTTTGATAGAACCATCTACTAATATATCTAAGTAACCATTTCTTCCCATTGGTTTAGTAACTTGAGTTATTTGGTAACCTTTAGGAAGATCTGGATAGAAATAGTTTTTGCGATCAAACATTATCTCATCAGGGTTTTCACAGTGAAGAGCCATCGCTGTTCTTAAAGCATTATAACAAGCTTTTTCATTTACAACAGGTAATATTCCCGGTAGTCCTAAATCAACTGGTGAAACGTGAATATTAGGAATCTTAGTATAACTATTTTCACTACTTGAAAAGTTTTTAGATAAAGTATCTAATTCACAGTGTACTTCAAGTCCAATAACTACATCATACATTACTCTTCACCTCCTATTTGTCCTTTAAGACCGGTTAACATTTCTATCTCATTAGCAATATTTAATACCTTCTTATCTTCTTTTATTCCACTAGTAAGATTAATACCAATCGGACAGTTATTTACAAAGCCAGACGGAATAGTAATTGATGGGAATCCTCCAAAGTTACCTAGTGCCATATGGTTTTCTAATAATAGGTATTTATTACTTAGCTTATCACTATCATCATCAAACTTAGGAGCAGGTCCACCACTACAAGGTAAGATTAAGCTATCATATTCTTTGAAAAGATTTGTTAATTTATCTACTAATAATCTTCTAACTCGACAAGCATTTAGATAAAGTTTCTCTTGATTTTCTTTTTGTAAAATATAACTACCTAGGACAAAACGTCTTTTAATAAGTTCTGAGAAGCCTTCTGTTCTAGTAGCAGTTATTAGACTATTAACATCATCTTTAGCTACTCTATTTCCAAAAGCTATTCCTGTTAAGTTAGAGTTATTACTAGTCGCTTCGGCACAAGATATTGTCATATAAGTAGGATATATCGCTTCTAGTAATGCTTTATCAATGGATACTTCTGTTATTTCTGCTCCTCTAGTTTTTAATCTTTCAAGTAGTGAATAAAAGTTATCTAATACTTGCATTAGTTCATCATCGTCTTCTTTATATAAACTCCTATCTACTATTTCTTTGATATAAAATAACTTTTTACCTGCTAATGGTTCATCGATACCAGATAGTAAATCACTATCATCTTGATAAGTAGTCATATCATGAGGATCATATCCTTTAATAGTGTTAGTAACTAAAGCGACATCTTTAACACTTCTTGCAAAACAACCAACATGATCAAGGCTTGAAGCAAAAGCAAATAAACCATAACGAGATATTAAACCATAAGTTGGTTTATAGCCAACTACTCCTCCAAAAGCAGCTGGTTTTCTAATAGAGTCACCAGTATCACTTCCAATGGCAAAAGGAACTATTCCAAGAGCAACAGCAGCAGCACTTCCTGCACTTGACCCACCAATTTCTCTTGTCTTATCATAAGGATTTCTAACTATTCCAGTATGTCCGGTTGTTCCAGTTCCCCCCATAGCAAGTTCATCTAGAACAGTTTTTCCAACTAATACTGCTCCAGCATTCTTTAATTTCTTATAAACTGTCGCATCATAGACTGGTACATAGTTTTTTAAGATGTTACTAGATGCTGTTGTTAAAATATTACTAGTAGAAATATTATCTTTCAAAGCATAAGGTATACCTGCTAGTGGAGTAGTTCTTTTCTTCATCTTAAACTTATCACAAATAGTTACAAAACAGTTATAAGGTTCTTGATACTTATTAGCAAGACTAACTGCTTCATTAAATAGTTCTTCACTAGTTATACTACCATTATCTAAATTTTCTCTTAAATCACTAATTAAACATTTTCTATAATTCATCCGCTTCCACCACCCTTGGTACTTTTACTTGATCTCTTACTTGATGATCTGTATTTTCTAATACTTCATTAACAGAAAGCATCTCCATTTCATTAATCTCATCACATCTAAGCTTTGCTTCATATGACACATATGGATAAAATAATGGTTCTGTCTTTTTTATATCTTTAATATTTTCAATAAGTTCCATTTGTTTAAGAATGGTTTTAAACTCATCCTCTAATGTTTCGTACTCATTATCATCCATGTCAAACATAAGCTTTTTAGCATAGTCTTTCAACATCTCTTTAGTTATCACATTTATCAGTCCTTTCTTTAGAAAACGAAAAAGACTCTAATCCCAATTAAGGGACGAGTCTTTTACCCGCGGTACCACCCAATTTATTATCAAGTATGATAATCGCTTATCTTGTTAACGGGAGTATACCCGGCTTAGTCTACTTTATTCTTTAAGCACTCCGAAGTGTTATTCAAAAATACTCTTCTTAACTGTTTTCACCAACCACAGTTTCTCTTATAAGTCAAGTATATTTACTTCTCTTCATCAACGTTTTCTAGTAAAGTTTACAATAATATTTTATCACTTGTCAATTATTTTTTATGAGTTTATTTAAATTTTTGTAGCACCTAGTACTATTTCTTTATCTTTATTTACAACTCTTAATAATATAATTTCATCATCTAATTTAGGTTCATAAAAAATATAATAGCTAGATAAATCTTGTAATTCGTTTATATAGTCTAAATGGTTATTTAATAGTTTTATGTCTTTATTATAAATAACGGTAAATATCTGATACCTTTCATTATTAAAAATAAAGTTTGGATATTTCTTTAGGAAATCACTAGATAAATATGATTCCGCTAGTTGATAAGTTATTTCTTTAGAATTATTAATGGTTAGCATCTTTTCTTTTGAGTTGATTTCTTCATAAGAGATATCATCTATATTAATTTTTTTAGTTAAGTTTTCTATCTCAAAAGTCATATTAGTATTAGTAACATAAACTGTATTTTTTGTTATATCATCTTTAGTTATAAAACTAAACATTATTATTAAGAGAAGAAGAATTGTTCCCCACCATTTTTCTTTTTTCATTTTATCACCTAATGATAATCTAACATATTGTATATAAAAATTATGTCAAAAAAAAGAACAAATCATTATGATTCATTCTTTCTTGTAAATTTATCGAATCTATCAATATCTATATCTTTAAAATCGGTATTAGCAAGGGACTCAAATAGTTTTTTCTGATCTCTTGATAGTTTTTTAGGAGTTTGTACTCGATAGATTATATACATATCCCCTGTTCTTCTTCTATCATCTTTGATACCTTTTCCTCTTACTCTTTGTTTAGTTCCACTATCAGTTCCAGCTGGTACTGATACAGTTATATTACCATAGATAGTTGGTATTTCTTTTTTACAACCTAGTGTTGCTTCTACAATAGTAATTGGTACTTCTAAGTAGATATCATTACCATCTCTTTTAAAGTAGTCATGTTCTTTGATAGAAAATTCTAGATATAAATCGCCTGACTCTCCACCATTAGGAGAAGCATGTCCTTTACCTGCTAATCTTAATCTTTCTCCATTATCTATTCCAGCAGGAACGTGTACAGTAATAGTTTTTCTTACCTTGACAGTACCTGTTCCACGACAATCTGAACAAGTTTTTGCAAAAGTCTTACCTTTTCCTTTACAATCAGGACAAGTTGATTTAGTAACAAATGAACCTAAAATTGTTCTTTGTTCTACCGTAACTGTTCCACTACCATGACATCTTGAACAAGTTTTCTCATCAAAACCGCCTTTTCCATGACAATTATCACATTCATCAATTACATCTACATCTATATCTTTTTCACAACCAAATACTGCTTCTTCAAAAGTAAGATTCATTCTAAGTAGCATATCACTACCACGCTGTTTTCTATTACTTGTTCTGCTACTGCCACTAGAGAAACCTCCAAAACCTCCACCAAACAAGTCTTCAAAAATATCCCCTAAGTCACTAGTATCGAAACCAAAACCACCTGATGAGAAACCTCCATAAGGATTTCCACCAGCTGCTCCACCTTGGAAAGCTGCATGACCAAACTGATCATATTGTTTTCTTTTAGTTTCATCTGACAAAACTGAATATGCTTCTTGTACTTCTTTAAATTTTTCTTCAGCATTTTCTTCTTTACTAATATCTGGGTGATACTTTTTAGCAAGACGTCTAAAAGCACTCTTTATTTCATCTTGACTAGCACTTTTACTAACACCTAACACCTCATAATAATCTCTTTTAGTTGCCATAATTACACCTCTTTACTTCTTAATTTTTAGAAAGTTCTGAAAATCTTTCTAAAGTTTCTTTAAACATAGACATTGCATCTTCAAACACTTTAGTATCTTTTAAATCAACATCTATTATTTTTAACACTTCAAGTGGGTAATCTCTTCCACCTGATTTTAAGAATAGAATATATTTATCTCTAAAGCCTTCTTTTCCCTCTAAAATATTTTTAGCTATATATGAGGCGATAGAAAGCCCTGTTGCATATTGATAAACATAAAACGGACGATAGAAATGGGGAATTCTTAACCACTCATAACGAACTACATCATCTACTAATACTTTATCACCAAAGTATTCTTTATTTAATTGATAGTAATATTCTGCTAAGTTATCTGCTGTTAATATTTCATTATTGTCAGCTTTATTATGAATATATTTTTCAAATTCAGCAAACATTGTTTGTCTAAAGACTGTAGCTTTAAATAGATCTAATCTTTCATTTAAAATAGTTAATTTTTCTTCTTTCGTTTCTACTTTATTTTCCATATAGTAGGATAATAATAATTCATTAACTGTTGAAGCAATTTCTGCTAAAAACAATGGATAAGAATGATTTTCATAATCGTTATAGTGAATAGAAAAATAACTATGCATAGAGTGTCCTAACTCATGAGCTAATGTTGATACATCATCATAATTATTAGTATAATTTAATAATACAAATGGTTTAGTATCATAACAACCTGAAGAATATGCTCCACTTGTTTTTCCTCTATTTGGATATTTATCTATCCAACCATCAGTGAAAGCAGTTTTTAAAACATTAATGTATTCATCACCTAATACTTTTAAAGCATCAAGCACTAATTCCTTTCCTTCTTCAAAAGAATATTTTTTAGAGACTTTTTTAACACAATTTACATAGCCATCATATAAATGAAAATCTTCTAGGCCTAATATTTCTTTCTTTACATCATAATACTTATATAGTAGTGGTAAATGTTTATGAACTACATTTATTAAATTATCATAAAGAGCTGTTGGTATATCATTAGCATATAAACTAGCTTCTAGTGAACTTTTAAAATTTGTTAGTCTAGCATGAGTACTAGATTCATTAACTACACTTGCTAAAGTAGCGTTTAAAGTATTTTTGAAACTTCCATATACTTCATGCATTCTGATAAAAGCTTGACGTCTAGTTTCTCTATCTTTATCCCTTAGATAAATACCATAATTACTATCTGTCAGTTCTATCTTTTCACCATTTGCTAAAGTAATATCACCAAATCGCATATCAGCATCCATTAAAAACGAAGCAGTATCACTACCGGCTGATAAAGTTTTAGAAAAAGCAGCTAAAACTTTATCTTGTTCTTCTGTTAAATGATGTTTTTTATATCTTAAAATATCCATTACATTATGCCTAAACGGTAGAAGTTCTTCTTCATTAAGGTAAGTTTCTATCTTTGCAGGATTTTCTTTCAACATCATTGGTACTACAAATGATGTTTTTTCTTGATAATCTTGATAAATCAATGCTGCTTTACCATTCAATTCTTGATAAGTAGCATTAGCCATATCTTCATTACTCTTTAAACTTGTATATAAATATACTTTGTCTAATAGTCTTGCTAACTCACTATCAAGTAGCATAAATTCTTTAAAGTCTTTAGAACTATTTAGAAAAGTTTCTTTCTTACTAGCTAAAGTATCTATTAGTTCTTTACACTTAATAGCATCTTTTTCCCATTCTTCTATATTTTTATAAATACTTTCCACATCCCATTTATCTTCCGGTTTAATCTCACTTCTATCTAATAATTTTTCCATTTATCAATTAGCAACAAGAAGTAGTCCCATTACTAGCACTACTTCTTATTTTCCTTTCTATATTCTATTTTTCTTCATATTCAGCATCTTGAACATCATCTTTTTTAGAATCATCATTTGCAGTTTCATTGTTACTATTTTCTTTTTGTTCTTTAGCAGCTTGTTCATATACTTTAGCTGATAAATTCATAGCTTTTTCTTGAAGATTTTCTTTAATAGTTTTAACTTTATCCATATCGTTCTTTTCTAAGGCTTCTTTTAGCTCTTTAACGATATTTTCTACTTCTTCTTTTTCTTTACTATCAACTTTATCACCTAAGTCTTTTAAAGCTTTTTCAGATTGGAAAATCATTTGTTCAGCATCATTTCTTAAGTCTGCTTCTTCTTTTTTCTTCTTATCTGCTTCTTTATTAGCTTCTGCTTCTTTCATCATTCTATCAATTTCATCATCTGATAAGGCTGTATTAGAGGTAATAGTAATTTTTTGTTCTTTATTAGTTCCTAAATCTTTAGCTGTTACATTAACGATACCATTGGCATCAATATCAAATGTTACTTGGATTTGTGGAACTCCTCTAGGTGCTGGTGGAATATCTGCTAATTGGAATCTTCCTAGTGTTTTGTTATCACTAGCCATTGATCTTTCACCTTGTAATACATGTACATCTACAGCTGGTTGATTATCGGCAGCAGTTGAGAATACTTCTGATTTAGAAGTTGGAATAGTTGTATTTCTTGGAATTAATACAGTCATTACTCCACCTAATGTTTCAATACCAAGTGATAATGGTGTTACATCAAGTAAAACGATATCATTAACATCTCCTGTTAATACACCACCTTGAATAGATGCACCCATTGCTACTACTTCATCTGGGTTAACTTCACGAGATGGTTCCATAGCAAGTTCTTTCTTAACTGTCTCATATACTAATGGTACACGAGTAGATCCACCAACAAAAATTACTTTATCTAAGTCTTTTGCTTTAATATCAGCATCTTTTAAAGCTTTTCTTACTGGTTCAAGGGTTGACATAACAAGATCATGAATTAACTCTTCAAATTTAGCTCTTGTTAAAGTCATTTCTAAGTGAAGTGGTCCATCAGAACTTTGAGAGATAAATGGTGCTGATACTTGCGTAGTTGTCATTGAAGATAAATCTTTCTTAGCTTTTTCACTTAACTCTTTAAGTCTTTGCATAGCCATTTTATCTTTAGATAAATCTACACCATTTTCTTTCTTAAATGTTTCAACCAAGTAGTCCATGATTTTATTATCAAAATCATCTCCACCTAAGTGGTTATTACCAGCAGTTGATTTAACTTCAAATACACCATCACCCAATTCAAGGATAGATACATCGAATGTTCCACCACCTAAGTCATATACTAAGATTGTTTGATTTTTCTCTTGTTTATCAAGTCCATAAGCAAGTGCTGCTGCTGTTGGCTCATTGATGATTCTTTCTACATTAAGTCCTGCTATTTTACCAGCATTTTTAGTTGCTTGTCTTTGAGCATCATTAAAGTATGCTGGAACAGTAATAACTGCTTTATCTACTTTTTCACCTAAATAACTTTCAGCATAATCTTTCATGTAAGATAAAATCATAGCTGATACTTCTTCTGGTGTATATTTCTTTCCTTCAATTTCTACTTTTTCACTAGTACCCATTAATCTTTTGATTGATGATACAGTGTTAGGATTAGTAATAGCTTGACGCTTAGCAGCATCTCCTACTATTCTTTCTCCATTTTTAAATGCTACTACAGAAGGAGTTGTTCTATTACCTTCTGGATTAGGGATTACTTTTGGTTCCCCTGCTTCTAATACTGCGACACAACTATTTGTTGTACCTAAGTCTATACCTATTATTTTACTCATATTACCTATCTCCTTTTTCTATTTCTCTATTTTATTTACTTTTACACTAGCTGGTCTAATGACTCTATCTTTTAAACGATATCCTTTTAATAATACATCTAAGACAATATCATCTTCAAAGTTAGAATCACTATCAGTCATTAGTGCTTGCATAGTATTGGCATCAAATTCTTTACCCTCACAGTCAATTTCTTCAACACCAAATTTTTTTAACACTTCACAAAGGGAAGCATACATCATCTTAAAACCAGTTAAGAATTTTGATAACTCATCAGTTAAATCATTATCATCTAACTTAATAGCTCGTTCAAAATTATCAAGTACCGGTATTATTTCTAAGATTAAATCTTGATTAGCATACTTTAATTTATTATCTGTTTCTTCTTCTTTACGTTTACGATAATTAATCATTTCTGCTTTACTATATTGTAATTTTTCTAACAAACTTTGTTTTTCATTTAAGATTTCTGTTAATTGATTTCTTAATTTTTCAATTTCTTCTGTTTGTCTTTCTTCTACTTTATCATGCTTACATTCACATTTTTCATTTTGACATGCACAAGTTTTCTCACAATTACATTTTTTCTCTTCATGTCTTTCTTGATTATTATGCTCATGTTTATGCTTTTTATGCTCTTTTTCCATTTTCATCACCCTTCAATATTATCTTTAATAAATTCTAGTAAACTCATAACTCGCTCATATTCCATTCTCTTTGGTCCAATTATAGCAATTGTTCCTTCTTCATTTTTTGTTTTAAAGCCAGTCTTTATAACGGTTACATCAGAATCAATATTATTTTCACTTCCGATATAAACCTCAATATTATTAGAATTATCTTGTTTAATTTCTTTTATTAAGTCTTGATCATCTAACTTAGCAAACAATCCTTTTACTTTATCAACACTACCAAACTCCGGTTGTTCTAGGAATTTTGTTTTTCCTACTACATTGATATCGGGATGAGTTAAATCATCAAAGACATGATAAATAACATCATATAATTTTTCATGTTGCTCAACATAGTTTCCGATGATTGGTTTTATCTCAAACTCAAGTTTAGTACTAATCTCATCTATTGGTGTACCAACTATCAGTTTATTAATCAAATCAACCGTTTTCTTAACATCATTCATATTAACTTGATCTAGTGTTACCGTCTTATGTTCCACTTTTCCTTTATCAGTCACTACTATCATTATTAACTGATTATCAGCTAGGGGAACAACATTAACTTCTTTTAATAAGTTATCATGAGAAGCCTGACCCAATACTACTGCTGTATAACTAGTCATATCAGAAACTAATTGCAAACTCTTAGAAATACAATCTGATAACTCTAATGATTGATTATGCAAAATTATTTGTAAATTTAACATATCTTCACCATTCATTTTTCTAGGTTTCAATAAGTTATCTACATAATAGCGATACCCTTTTTGACTAGGTATTCTACCACTAGATGTATGTGTCTTTTCTAAAAGTCCTGCCTCTTCAAGATTTGCCATCTCACTCCTAATAGTAGCACTAGAACATTTTAGTTTTTTACATAGTTGTTTACTGCTAACAGGAGTTGCTTGCTTTATATAATTTTCAACAATCATTTTTAATAATTGTTCTTGTCTTTTTGATAACATATCCATTATTAAGCACCACCTTAGCACTCTTCTTTTCAAGTGCTAATAATATTGTATGCATTTAGTTAGCACTTGTCAATACATTTTGCTAAAAAAAAGAAGTTTTAACAACTTCCGCTAGCAACACATTCATTTAATTCTTTAGAAATAAGCTCTACATAGTCATTGGTAGTTCTTCTCTCAAATCTATTTACACTTAAAAGTAAAAAGATAACAAAAACCATAACTAGTAGTAATCCATATAAAATAGTGGAAACAGCAAATCCTTTTTGGTTTAGTCTCATTCTTCTATCACCTCTATCAAAGCATGATAATGACTGGTCTTGTCTAGAGTAAAATTACTATTCATAGCCCATAATCTAATAGAATAATCTTCACTACTATTAGGTTTTAAACTATCTTCATAAATAACATCATTAGGAAACTCTGATAAAACATAAGCAACAGGTGTTTGATGATCCTTTCTAAAACTTAATTTTAGTAACTCTTTAGGTATTTGTTTATTATCACAATTATCTTGTTCCATTTTCTTTTTATTAGCTACTAGTTTAATACTATATTTAACTTTTTTATCAGTATTATTAATAACTGTAAAAGTATAACTAGGACTAGAAAGACCAATTGCATCAGTTACAGGTGTAAATTTATCAAGTGATATTTCATTACCATTTTTTTCATGGAAGACAACTTCCATCTTTCCTGTATCATAGTCTTTATCTCTAGAGTTTGCAAACTTTTCATAGATAAGATAAGTAGATATAAGAGAAAAAAGCACTAAAAAAGTAATAATTATTATACTCTTTCTTCTTTGTTTTTTATAATATGCTTGATACATACCAACACCTCTTTCTTAACTTATTTTAAGTCTTTTCTTAAGTATTAGTCAATTATTAGTTATTAGAAGTATTAAACTTTACATGTATCTTACCATCTCTTCTAATTCTTTTCTAACATTATGTATAGGACTTTCTAGGTAATCATCAGTCTTATAACCAATATATCTAGAGTTAGTTAGATTATTTATCTTTTCTAGTGCTTCCTTACTTTTAACTACAAGTACTAATTGTGGTTGATTATTCTTAGCAGTTGGTGACACTCTTCCTACTTCTAATATTTTACTTATCTTACTATCACTTACCTCATCACTTTTAAAACTTCTAGTAGCCATTCTTTTTCTTATTACTTTAGCAAATTCTATTATCTATCCTTCTTTCTACAATTATTATAGCAAGTTCTTTGAACAAAACTGAAAACAAGTTCTCAAAAGACCTATATCAGATAGTCGCCACCCTATTATTTTTCACTGAATTTCATTTTAAATTAAGTTCTGCATATATATTCTGCATATATATTTTTTAACCTTCAAACATTATATTTATGCTTGCGTTGAAATCTCTATCATGCTTTGTCTTATACTTAAATTCTTTAATTCTTATAAACGTTAATATAGAAAGTCATAAATGTGTCAAAGTTAAAAAATCATAATTTACTCAAAATAAGATTGATTTATGTTATTATCTCATGATATAATATCAACACATTTTTACATATATTAATACCAAAAATTAAATTAAGTAGTAAATTATAAAGAGAAGATATCTTTGTAAATAGCTATTACACATGCTATCTTTTCTAAAAAATGAGGGAGAATTTATATGAATATTTGTTTAGAAGCAGTAGAAGGGTCCAATAAATTTGAAAGAAGTAATTTTGAAGATAATAATATTAAAAAAATGTACATAAAAAAGAATATTGATATTATTAATGAAATTATGCAGTTTACAACAGGATATTGTGGATCATTTGGAACTGGCTATCCATTTTATGCACTAGATAAAAACTTTGAAGGAGAATTACCTGTTATACAAGAACAATTGCGTTATAATGAGGAATTAAAAAATACTATATTAAAATCAAAGTTAAAAAAATGGCCTTGCGAAAGTTGCCTACCAATAAATGGTCCTTATATGGAAGATTTAAAACAAATCTGCATTCCTTGTCCTAGATTAGAAAAAGAATTAAAACCTAGAAAAATAATAAATCGCTTACCTGATATTGATATGTGGATGGTGTGTGAAGATTCTAATGTAGATGATGCTAAAAAAGAATTGAAGGAAACATTTGATTCCCTTGATATGCATACATCTGATGTAAATCCAATTCAGACAATTAAGGATTTTAAAGAAACTATTAATGATTTGGAAAATGGTAAAATGCCTAGAAAAATGCTACCACTTGATATTCATGTTATAAAATATTCAGAATTAAGTAAACTATTAGATCAAGTGCCTTTTACAGTTATTAATTCAGTTAAAACGAATACTATACCATATCTACCTATACTGCCAGATTCATTAAGAAAAAAATGGCAAAAAGATGATGAAGCTTATAATTTCACACTAGATTTCTTATATAGTATGAATGATTTTAACTTTGAAGAAACTTTAAAACAAAAACTTGATTACGCCAGAGATATGGTTGCTTCTAAGTTGTCAGAAAAAGAAGCCGTTAAAATACTTGATTCAGTATCTCCTGATTCTGTGAAAAGGAGATTTGAAAATAAAACATTACAAAAATTATATAAAAGGAGAATAAATTCATGGAAAAATTAATAGATTTACATATTCACACTGTTTGTTCAGATGGTGTTTTAACGCCAAAAGAAGTTATAGATGAGGCTTTAACAAATAAAGTAAGTACTATTGCGATATGTGATCACGATACAATTGAGGCTTATAATGAAGAGCTTTTTGAATATGCTAAAGAAAAAAATATTAAATTAATACTAGGGGTAGAAATTTCTACTAAAACCAAGAAATGTGGTATACATGTTTTAGGTTACAACTTTGATTTAAACAATAAAGAGCTTAGAGAAAAATTATATAATCTAAGAAATGCTAGACATATATATTTAAGAAATGTTGCTAAAAAGCTAGAAGAATTAGGATATAAAGTAGCAGTAGATGAACTTGACAAAATAGATGCCGTAACAAAAGCTCATATTGCCAATGATGTAATAGGAAACAAAGAAAATGAAACTAAATTAAAGGAAGTTTTTGGTTATGTTCCCCAAATGGGAGAATTTATTGAAACCATTATGAATGAAGGGTGTCCTGCTTATGTAAAGAAAGAAACGATTACGCCAAAAGAAGCTTCTTCTCTTATACATAAAGCCGGTGGCAAGGTTATTTTGGCTCATCCTGTTGCATACAGTTATGAAGATAATCTAACAGAAGAAGATATCGAAAAGTTAGTTATGGAAATGCAACCAGATGGAATAGAAACAAACTATATTTATATAGATCGTAATGATACCAAACATAATGATATAGTCCGTTGGAATGATTTTGCTAAAAAACACAATTTAAAAACAACAATCGGGTCAGACTTTCATAAAAAAGATGGGATTCATCCTATTATTGGATTAGTTGGTGAAGATATAGCATTGACTGAAGATGAAATTAAACAAATGATTAATTTCTTATTACATAACTAATTTTAAGCATATTATAAAAATGATATTAAAAAGGAATCATTATGAGTATTAGTGATTCCTTTAATTTATTACTATTTTATGTCTAGTTTATTAAATTATAGCCAGTAGAATACTTTAAAGATAAATTTTCCGTTTCTATCATCATCTCCACTAATATTTAAAACTAACAAATAACATTATTTTCCAATAATAATTTCTTCTTTTTTTATTTATCATAAATTAAAGATTATAAGACAAATTTACTAAAAACTAATATTTCACTTGCATAAACTATAAGGAAAGGAGAAAAAAACATGTTTGATAACTGCAATGAAAATAAAGAAAAAACAAGATGTAAGTTTTGCTATATACAAGGACCAACAGGACCTGCTGGACCAGCTGGTGCTGCTACTATTACAGTAGGAACTACTACTACAACTGATGCTGGTAGTAATGCTTCGGTTACTAATAGTGGAACTAATGAGAATGTCATCTTAGACTTTTCTATTCCAAGAGGAAGTATAGGACCTACTGGACCTACTGGACCAACGGGTCCCCAGGGTAATATTGGTTTAACTGGTGCTACGGGTCCTACTGGACCTACAGGACCTACTGGACCTCAGGGTAATATTGGTTTAACTGGTGCTACGGGTCCTACTGGACCTACTGGACCAACGGGTCCTCAGGGTAATATTGGTCCTATTGGTTTAACTGGTACTACAGGTGCTACTGGTCCTACCGGACCTACTGGACCTACTGGACCTACTGGACTTCAGGGTAATATTGGTTTAACTGGTGCTACAGGTCCTACTGGGCCTACCGGACCTACTGGACCTCAGGGTAATATTGGTCCTGCTGGTTTAACTGGTACTACAGGTGATACGGGTCCTACAGGACCTACCGGACCTACCGGACCAACAGGACCTACTGGAGGTGTAGCAGCATACGGTGAAAGATACACAGAAGGTACTGAAACAGTAACACTTACTCCTAATCAAGATGAACAAATTCCTTTGCAAACAAATGGTCCTAGTTTAAATACTACTTATACTACTTCTAATGCTATTACTGTAGGAGATGCTGGTACCTACCAAATCTACTATTTATTAGACGCTTCTAGTTCCCAACAAGCAGATATAACCGTATTTGTTAGAAAAAACAATACAGAAATTGATGGCAGTTCTATTACTTTAAATGCTCCTGCTAATGAAAATGAATTATTCATAGGAAGTATCATTACTACTCTAGCTACAGGAGATGTTATAGATTTTGTAGCTAATTCAGGAACTGGTCTTACCTTAACACTTGATAGCAATACAGGAGCAAGGGTTAGTATTGTTAAATTAGGATAATATGCATAAATACAAGATTGTTGTCTATGCCATTAGTAAAAATGAAGAAAAACATGTTAAAAGATGGGTAGAATCTATGAAAGAAGCGGATGAAATCATCGTTCTTGATACTGGTAGTACTGATAAGACTGTCAAATTATTAAAAGATTTAGGTGTTACTGTTAAAAGTAAAAAAATTAAACCTTTTAGATTTGATATAGCAAGAAATTTATCCTTAGACTTAGTTCCTAAAGATACTGATATTTGTGTTTGTACTGATTTAGATGAAGTTTTTCTTAAAGGTTGGCGAAGTAGTCTTGAAGAAGTATGGCAAGAAAACACTACTCGACTTGCTTATAACTATAACTGGAGTCTAGATAAAAATAATAAACCTATTATAAATTTCTATATAGAAAAAATACATTCTAGGAATGATTATACTTGGACTCATCCTGTTCATGAAGTTCTTTCCTATATAGGTGATAAAAAAGAGATTAAACTTACTACTGACTTAATCACTCTAAATCATTACCCTGATAAGACTAAAAGTAGAAGTAGTTATCTTCCCCTCCTTGAATTATCAATCAAGGAAGATCCAACAGATGATAGAAATATGCATTATCTTGGAAGAGAATATATGTATCATGGTTACTTTAATAAAGCGATTGATACACTAATTAAACATCTATCGTTAAAATCTGCTACTTGGCATGATGAACGAGCTGCTTCTATGCGTTTTATCGCTAGATGTTATACTAATCTAGAAAGGTATAGAGAAGCTAAAATGTGGTATAGAGAAGCCATAAAAGAAGCCCCTTATCTAAGAGATGCTTTTGTCGAACTTGCTCTTTTAGAATATAATCTAGAAAACTATAAAGAAGTAGAAAAAAACTGTTTGGAAGCCTTAAAGATAACAACTCATCAAAAGACTTATATAAATGAAACTTTTAGTTTTGATCACACTATCTATGATTTATTATCAATCAGTTGTTTTTATCAAGGAAAATATCAAGAGTCCTTAGACTATGTTAATAAAGCTTTAGAAATATCACCTAATAATGAAAGACTAAAAAGTAATAAATTGCTAATAGAAAAAGCAAAAGATTAATTATTTTCTCTTGCTTTTTTCTTTTAGTTTTTTATATTCTTCTCTTTGTTTTGCTAAATAATTCTTTATTCTACCTAATGGATCATGATTAGATAATTCTATCTTTGGAAAAGCATTTAACATATGAAGCATTAAGCCTTTATTCTTAATAATTTCATTTCTTACTTTTCTACTTATCTCTTCTGTAGCATCCTTTGCTGTAAATTTTGTAGCAGCTATTTTAACTTGACACATAGTAGTTACTGTAATAATTACATCAATCATAAACATAACAAATAAAACAATAGATAATATTATTAAAACATTATGTGGAATCATTGATACTAATCCATCTAGAAAAGGATGTAAAATACTTACAATAAATACTCCTCCTAAACCAAATAGACAAGAATTTTCTAAACATACTCTACCTGATAAATTAAATTTCTTTTCAGTATAATCCCACCATCTAGCATGGAATATTTTTTCTAAGATTAAACTAGTCATATATTCCATTAAAGTACAAACAAAAGCAGACATAACAAATAAAGTAATAATATCTTTACTATACTTAGCTAGAAAGATATTCATTATAACACTACTAAATCCGTAAATTGGTAAGTATGGTCCTAGACAAAACCCTCTATTTACTATTAGCTTTTTATTATTTATAGAGCAACAAATAATCTCGGTTAAGTAGCCAATAAAAGAATATATCATAAAAAAGAAAAACCAATAACATATTTTATACATCTAAAGCCTCCTAATCAAACAATAAGGTAAGCAAAAATATTAATACTCCACTTATTAAACCATAGATAGTCATATTTTTATTTTTAGTATCTTTAACTTTAGGTAGTAATTCAAAGAATACTAAGTAAAATAGCATACCAAGTACTAGAGAAAGTAGTATTCCCATAAAAGTATTACTAGCACTAGTTAGACCAAACATATAAGGAATTAAGCCTCCTAGGAATGTTGAAATACTTAAAAGAAACATGGGAAGACGAAGTGATTTTTTTGCATCACTTTGATAATATACGCTACCTATCATCACCCCTAAAGGAAGATTATGAATACCAACACCAATACTCATCATCACTCCTAAAGACATATTAGAAAGTGTTACAAAATAAATAGCCATTCCTTCTATTATATTATGGATAATTAATACTATTATAGAAAGTAACCCAATGTGATGAATATTTTCTCTAACTTCTTTATTAGTTTTTAAATGATCATGATGATCCGGAATAAAGTGATCAAGTACTTTAAATATTAAGAAACCTATTAAAGAAAAGATTATAAATAGATAAAGTTTTCCAAAGCCAAATACTTCTAATGCTTCCTTTAAAAGGTCAAGCACCATTAACATGATTAATAATGAAAAAGCTAGTGAAAATATATAGTCTAGAACTTTTCTTTTCTTTTTAAGAAAGAAAGAAAAGATTATTCCAACTACTAAGAATAATCCTAATAGAAAAGTAATAAATAATGAAAGTGTATTACTCATACTATCTACCCCCTAAATGTTACTAATAAGATAACGATAAGTGCTAATAAGATACGGTAAATCATAAAAGCTTTAAAGTCATGTTTTTTTAAGTATTGTAATAAGAATTTAATACAGATAATTCCTGTTATAAAAGCTATAACTATTCCTACTAAGAATATAGCTAAATTACTAGCAATTAAAGTAACAGCTTCTCCTTTTAAAAATTGTAATAGACAAGCTCCTAGAACAACTGGTGCTGATAAGTAGAAAGAAAACTTAGCAGCATCTTCTCTATTTACTTTTAAAGCTCTAGCACAAGCAATAGTAGTACCACTTCTACTAAATCCTGGAATTAAAGCAAATACTTGACTACAACCTATTAAAAGTGCATCTTTAAATGATAAATCACTCACCTTTTTAACTTGTTTAGAATTTTTATCAACTAAATAAATAATTATTCCCATAACAATTAAAGCAATAGCTATTAAGTAGTAATTAGTTCTAATAGCGTTTTCTATAACATCTTCAAATAATACTCCAGCAATAGCAGCCGGAATAGTTGCTACAATTATCTCAAAGAAAAGTTTTCCTTCCTTATCTTTTACACCTTTAGTAAAACCCTTTACTACCATATTTAAAAAGTCTTTAAAGAAAAATACAGCAATAGCAAGTAAAGTTCCAAGATGAAGAGCAAGATCGAAACATAACGCAAGTTCACTACCCATACCTTTTCCAATACCAAACACATCTCTAAAAATAATTAAATGTGCACTTGATGAAATTGGTAAGAACTCAGCAATACCTTGAACTATGCCTAATATAACAGCTGCAATAATATGATTCATAATTAATACCCTCTTTTCTAAATAAGATTATAACAAAATACCAAAGAAAAAGAAAGTCTAACTTCTGAAACTTTCTTGATAGTTATTATTCTTTTTCTAATTTTATACCTAAATCTTCAAGTTGCTTTTTAGCAACTTTATTAGGAGCTTCACTCATCAAACAACTAGCACTAGCAGTCTTTGGAAAAGCTATTACATCACGAATGTTATCAGTTTCTGTTAATAACATAGTAAGACGATCTAGTCCAATAGCAAGTCCACCATGAGGAGGTGTTCCATATTTCAAAGCTTCAACAAAGAAACCAAACTTCTCGTCAATATCTTCTTTAGTTAATTCTAAAGCTTCAAACATTTTCTCTTGAACTTCTTCATTATGGATACGAATAGATCCACCACCTGCTTCATAGCCATTAATAACAATATCATAAGCTTTAGAGTAGCAGTGAGCTTTATCTGTTAAAAGTTTATCTACATCACTGTCAAGAGGTGCTGTAAATGGATGATGACAAGCAACAAATCTATTTTCTTCTTCACTCCACTCAAATGATGGAAATTTAGTAACCCATAATAGTTTATAATCACCTTTTTTGATAAGGTCCAAGTCCCGAGCTAATTTACATCTTAAAGCTCCTAATGTCTGATAAACTATCATTTTGTTATCAGCACCAAAGAATAAGATATCATTATCTTTAAGCTCTAGTTTTTTAACTAATTCTTCTTTTTCTTTATCACTTAAGAATTTACTAATACCACCAGTAAACTCTTTATTTTCATATTTTACAAATGGAAGACCTTTTGCTTTATAAATTTTTACAAATTCAGTTAACTCATCAGTTTTCTTCCTAGAAAAATATGTTGCATTATCCTCTACTTTTATACAAGCGATAGTACTTTTCTCATCAAGTGCATTTGAAAATACTTTAAATTCACTATCTTTAAATATATCTTTAACGTCAGTTATTTTCATATCGAATCTTAAGTCTGGTTTATCAGAACCATAATACTTCATAGCATCATCATATTCCATTCTCTTAAGTGGTAATTCAATTTCTATTCCTTTAATTTCTTTAAAGACATGAGCGATTAACTTTTCAGTCATACTCATTACATCTTCTTCATTAACGAAACTCATTTCCATATCGACTTGTGTAAACTCTGGTTGTCTATCACTTCTTAAGTCTTCATCACGAAAACACTTGGCTATTTGAAAGTATTTTTCCATCCCCCCTACCATTAATAATTGTTTAAATAATTGAGGTGATTGAGGAAGAGCATAAAACTTTCCTTTATTTACTCTACTAGGTACTAAATAGTCCCTTGCTCCTTCTGGAGTTGATTTACAAAGTACTGGAGTTTCTACTTCAATAAAACCTTTACTATCTAAGAAATTTCTAATAGCAAGCATAATCTTATGACGAGTTATTAAATTGTCTTTTAAGTTACTTCTTCTAAGATCAAGATAACGATACTTTAGTCTTGTATCTTCTAAGGCAGTGGTATCATTTGTTATTTCAAAAGGTAAATCTCTTGAAGAATTTAACAGTTCAATATTAGTTAATTCAACTTCAATATCCCCAGTAGCTATATTTTTATTTTTAGATTCTCTTTCTTTAACAATACCTTCTACTTTTAAAACAGATTCATTCTTTAGATTACTAGCAAGAGTATAAGTATCTCCTTCACGAGCTACTAATTGAACTATACCACTTCTATCACGAAGGTCAATAAAGCATACTCCTCCTAAGTCTCTTTTCTTTTGTACCCAACCATATAGAGTTACTTCTTTATCTTTATCAGTTAATCTTAAACTATTATTTTCTATTGTTTTCATATTTAACACTTCCTATTCATCCTTACAGTGACATCCATCATGACCACAATCACCGTTGCATTCATGATCACAGTCACAATCATCACTATCAATAGTTAATTTTTCATCTAAATAGTAAATTAAAGCATCTAAACTAATTATTTCTTCTTCTTTAGTCTTATTATTTTTAACTTTTACTTCATTATTATTTAAATCTTCACTATTAAGTATTACTAAAAACTTACTATTTAATCTATCCGCTTGCTTAAATTGTCCTTTCAAGCTTCTTCCAGTGTACTCAGTCTCAACGATAAAGCCAGCCATTCTTAATTCTTGAGCTAGATAAACAGCATACTTTTTCTCATCTTCATTAACGTACATTAAGAATAAGTCAATACTATCTACAATTGGTAATTTAGCTTGTTCAAGTTCTAGAGCCATTACTAAGCGACCAATACCTGAAGCAAAACCAATACATGGTGTTTCTGGTCCTCCTAATTCTTTAACTAGACCATTATATCTTCCCCCTGCTCCTATAACATTATTAGCTCCAAAGCCTTTTACTTTTGCTTCAATTTCAAAGACTGTATGATTATAATAATCAAGTCCTCTAACAATACTTGGATTAACTTCATAATCTATTTGCATAATATCAAGGTAATCTTTTACTTTTTCAAATCTTTCTTTTGATTCTTCATTTAAATAATCGATTGTCTTAGGAGCATTCTTTAATATTTCATTATCAGCATCTACTTTACAATCTAATATTCTAAGAGGATTCTTTAAAAATCTTTCTTTACAGTCATCACAAAATTCATCAATATGTGGTCTAAAGTATTCAACTAAAGCTTCACGATAAGTATTACGAGAAGCAGTATCTCCTAAACTATTAATATTAACTTTTATTTCTTTTAGTCCTAATAGTTTGTAGATATTTACAGCTGCTGATATTATTTCTGCATCACTTAGTGGGTCATCACTTCCAAGGATCTCCATACCAAACTGAGTTAATTCTCTATCTCTTCCAGATTGTGGTCTTTCATAACGATACATGGTTCCATTATAATAAACTTTAACAGGTTGATTGGCATCCCCATACATTTTGTTTTCAATATAGCTTCTACAAACTCCAGCTGTACCTTCTGGTCTTAAAGAAAGATGTCTATCCCCTCTATCTACAAAGTCATATGTTTCTTTTGTAACAATATCAGTAGTTTCTCCTATTCCTCTATGAAATAATTCACTAGATTCAAAGATAGGTGTTCTTATATAGTTATAGTTATACTTTTCCATAACTTGGTCAATTACTGCTTCTACACATTTCCAAATCTTAGCTTCCCTTCCATAAATATCATTAGTTCCTTTTGGTCTTTGTATCATAATATTCCTCCTTAAAATAAAAAGATGACACTTATTAAGGACAGGTTTTCCTGTGGTGCCACCTTATTTTATACTCTAAATAACCATATCGTGGTTTAACGCTTCTTTTTTTATTGGATGTCTTCTATTTTCTTTTCTATAAGTATTTTCACCGGCCATACTTTCTCTAAATAGAATTAAAAATATACTCTTTCCAAAGAAGATAAGCTTATTATATAACATTTAATTATAATTAGCAATTTATTTTTTAAAATAATTTGTCATCTTTTTAACCATTACTTTAGATATTTTATCATCGTCAAGTCCAATACTATCTAATTTGCCTTTATCAAAGTATGGGTCTCTTATCATTTGAAACTTATCATATAGTGTTTTATCATCTAACATAGAAAATGCAATCATCATACCATAACTATACTCAAGAGCTGATTTTATATCAATGAAATTATCGCATAAAAGCATATCTAAAGATACTCCTGTCTCTTGTCTAACAGAATCAGTTATTTCTTCCCTAGATAAAACTCCTTTATGTTTTCTTAATAATTTAGAATCAATAAATCCTACTGGTGCTAATACTGATAAGTTTTCTAAATAACTTACAACACTATCTGCCAAGAAAGCCTTAGTATCATCTTTATAAATATTATTCTTTAATAAATACTCATAAAACTTATATTCTTGATAAGTAGAATTAACCTCAATATAAGGTGATGTTTGAAAATAAAGACTAGTCATACTATTAGAATGAGTACTGTTATAAGTAGAAAGATCTAAAACATGACCAAACTCATGAACTATTGTACTAATTTCTCCAATTTTATTTTCTGTTTCTGCTAAAAATACTAATTTTTCATTTCCTAGTGGATTATAAATTGTAGCACCAATTGACATTATCATATTTAAAAAAGAATCAGGCATCTTATATATAGAACCATTTCTTTGACACTCAACAAATAAATCTTTAAGTTCCATACCTTCACTATTAAAATAAGCTTCTAATATTTCTTCCTGCTCTTTTGGACTTATATAGGAAAGTCCTTTACTATCTAATTCATCATTATATAATATCAAGTATTCATTTATTATCTCATTAATATCATCAATAAAATTAAGTATTAATTTACTATGCCTGTCTTTATTATTAATTAACTCTTCCATACTTTTCTTCTGAATAGAATTATCTTTATCTACTGATGAAAAATGAACAAATTTATTTTTATATAGTTTTGGATTTGGACTGTATTCTTTATCTAATCCCATATATATCATTAGAAGAGTTTCATACATTTTGACATATGCTTCACTATCTAGTGGTTTTTTGCAATCAAGAAAATGACTTTCTAATTCTTCTATTCTAGTATATATACTTCTATAATTGTCATTTAATTTTATCATAGTTCTACCTCTTAGCTAATTATTATAAGTTATTTCTAATTAAATGGAAAGTTTTTTTAAGTTTTTCATAGACTTAAATGAAAACTAATATGTCAAGGGATAAGTAAATTTAGAAAAAAAGCTTAAAAGAATATATCTAGTATGTTATAATACAAAGGAAGAAACGGGAGAGTGATAAAAAAGTGTTATTATTAACAAAGGCAGTCTTTGCTGTCATGATTGGCTTTTTATTTAGCGTCTGTCTAGGTCTTATTTTAGTACCTATTCTAAAAAAGCTACATGTGGGTCAAACAATTAGTGTTTATGTTGGAGAAAGTCATAGAAAGAAAGCTGGTACTCCAACGATGGGTGGAATTATTTTTATCTTACCAACAGTTCTTATTATGCTAGCTTTATTATTTTTAGGGAAGGTCTCCTATACCGATAACCTAGCTATTGTTTTATTAGTATTTTGTGGCTTTGCTATTATTGGTTTCTTAGATGACTTTTTATCACTTAGAAAACATAATAATGAAGGATTAACAACTTATCAAAAGCTATTTGGACAAATTATTATTTCTACTATTTTTTTCTATATCTATATGAAAAATGGAGGGCAGACATCATGGGTTGTAGGAACACTTCATATTGATATTGAAATGAAATGGCTCTATGGTCTATTTATTCTTTTAATCTTAATTGGTTCTAGTAATGCAGTTAATTTAACGGATGGATTAGATGGGCTAGCTGGTAGCTTATCAGCTATTGCTTTTATAGCTTTTGCTTTAATTTCATTCATGGTTGGATTTGAAGATATTGGAATATTTTGTTTAGTACTAGTTGGTTCACTTATTGGTTTTTTAGTCTACAATACCCATCCTGCTAAAATATTTATGGGAGATACTGGAAGCTTAGCCTTAGGTGGTGTTATGGGAGCAGTTGCTATTTTAACACATCGAGAATTAACTTTACTTGTCGTAGCTTTAGTATTTGTAATTGAAACATTATCAGTTATTTTACAAGTTATTTGGGTAAAATTATTTCATCATAAGTTATTTTTAATGACTCCACTTCATCACCATTTTGAAAAACTTGGTTGGAGTGAAACGGATATAGTTAAATTATTCTGTACCTTTGGTCTTATTCTTGCTATGTTAGGTATTTTATTTGGAGTTTGGTTATAGAAAGGAGATAATTTTCTTTTGAAAAAACGGTTTGATTTGCCTTTACTAATCACCGTAATACTCTTACTAATATTTGGACTCGTAATGATTTATTCTGCTAGTAATATTTGGGCAGAATATAAGTTTCATGATAGTTTCCACTATGTGAAACAACAAGCATTATTTACAGTAGCAGGACTTATACTAATGAATTTTATTTCTAAGATAGATTATAAAATCTATTACAAAAAGGCAAATATCATTTTAGGTATTTGCTTTTTATTATTAATTTTAGTTTTAGTACCTTTTATTGGAAGTGTTAGAAATGGTAGTAGAAGTTGGTTTGGAATTGGTCCTTTTGGAATTCAACCTAGTGAAGCAGCTAAACTTGGTCTTATTATTTTTACTAGTAAATATTTAAATAATTCGGATAAGTATTTAAAGGATTTAAAGAAAGGTATATTACCAATTCTTGGTGTTACTTTTCTAGCTTTTGGTCTTATTATGTTACAGCCAGACCTTGGTACTGGTCTTGTCCTAATGGTTAGTATTATTGCACTTTTATTTATTGCTGGTCTTGATATGAAATTTTTCTATGGAGCCTTTGTTTTAGGTGTTATTGGTACTTGTCTTTTAATCGCTATTGCCCCTTATCGAATGAATAGAATAACTTCTTTCATTAATCCCTGGAAAGATCCATTAGGAACTGGTTTTCAAATGATTCAATCAATGTATGCCATTGGCCCTGGTGGACTTCTTGGACAAGGATTTTTAAATTCTAGACAAAAACATTTTTATCTACCAGAACCACAAACGGACTTTATCTTTTCTATTGTTTGTGAAGAGTTTGGAGTTGTTGGTTGTATATTTGTCTGTACTCTATTTTTTCTTCTATTCTATTTTTCCTTAAAGATTTCTTTAAATGCTAAAAACCTATTTGCTAAATATTTGTCATTCGGTATAGCTTTTCAAATGTTATTTCAAGCTTCAATGAATCTAGCAGTGGTTGTTGGACTGATTCCTGTAACTGGAGTCACTTTACCATTTCTTTCTTATGGTGGCAGTAGCTTATTAATTAGTATGATTAGTATTGGAATATTGTTAAGTATTGCTAAAGATAGATGATTTATTACTCAATTTCTAACAAATCGAAACAACTTTTTGTTAAAATTAAAAGTCCTGATAATTCAAGACTTTTATATTACAATCATTTTTATCCATGGTGTACATCACTAGCATTCCAATTTTTAAATTTAGATCCCAGTGATAATCTTTTTGCTCTATTAGTTTTTCTTTCTTCACTTACTTTAGTGTTTCTTATATTATTTAGAGCTATTTCAAAATATCCAATAGCTGTATCATCATTTATATCAGGATGTACTTCTTTTACTTTAGAATATATTGCATGTGCTAGATCTAAATCACAAGTAATGTTTGTCTCCTTACCTCTAAGATGATTTTTACGAAGATAATCATACATTATTTTTTGAGAAAATGGAAGATATTCTCTACTTTGACTAGAAACACTTCCGTCTAAGCCACACTTTATACACCCACATCTTTTATATGAACGTCCTTCATATCTATCATAATCTATCTCTGAGTATACTAGTATATGATTGCAAGAACTATATTCTTCTTTTTTTAATTCCTGATACAAGGCAATTTGTTCATTATATAAAGTTTCATTTTTACTTTGTAATTCAATGTATCTTTTTACTCTGTCATCTTCCCTAAGGTGGTTCAACTCTTCTATAGTTTTTTCTCTTTGATTTTTTAGTTCTTCATACTTTCTTTTTAAATCACTCATATAACCCTCCCTGTATAACTATTATATAGCATATTTATATATTTTAAAAGAATGAAAAGTATTTTTTAATAAATGATTAATAATTTTTTTACATTAGTAGATAAACTTTTAATTTTATTTAATATTTGCTTATTATTCATCGAATTTTAAGAAACAAAAAAACTAGAAATATCATTCTAGTTAATTATCAATAATGGTGTCCCAGAGGGGATTCGAACCCATGACACTCGCCTTAGAAGGGCGATGCTCTATCCAGCTGAGCTACTGAGACATACAACACTATTAATATATAATAAACTTGATATTTTGGCAAGAGATTTTAACAATTTTCTAAAATTTTTTGCAATTTTTAGATTATTTATCGTCTTTTAAGCCTTTTTTAACACTTCTTGTAATTTCTTCTACACTTTTAGAAACCGTTGGTGTCATCTTCTCTATTCCCTCTTTTGCTACTGGCATTACTTGTTGAGCAGAGAAAGCTAGTATTTCTCTTCTTTTAGCAAAAGTGTAAATTGATACTGAAATCATAAGACTTGCAGCAATAATAAAGCCACCAAACATATAGTATGGAATACTGTTATGGGAATCAAATTTTTTATTAAAAGAACTGCTTGCATCTTCTAAACTATTTTTAATTGAACAGTATTCTTTAGTATAAGAATTATTAGCAGTTGTATCAAAAGCACAAGCTGACATACTATCACCTAAAGCTGTTTCAATAGCACTTATATTTTTCTTTGATTCACTTATGCTCTTTTCTAGTTCTTCTATTTTATCTTGTCTTTGATAATAAGCATCATCAAAGCCCGTAAATTTTTCTCTTTCTAAACTTTTAATTTCATCTTCTACTGGTTTAATCTCTTCTTCTATTTTTTCCTTACTACTAATAAGATTTTGTTTTTCTATCTCTAATTTTTTTGATAAAGATTCTTTATTAGCTTCTGAATAATTGGCATTAACCTTGTTTTGTTTAAAAAGTCCTATAGCTATTAAACTACCACCTAACACCAATCCTATTATTAGTATTATTACAGCTCCTGCTACTATACGTTTCTTATTCTTTTGGTATCTTTCCTCGCTTAGATATTCTTTTTTTTCCATATCACTTCTATCCTCTCTAGCAAAAGTATAGCACAGGAAATTTAAGGCTGCAATTAAATAAAAATAAAAATTCCCACTTTACAGTGAGAACAATTATTTATTTAACATATTTAGAAGATTAATTTTAAACATATCTCTTTCAGGATCTGTTTTAGATATCATAACACCTTTATAAGTAGAAAGTTCAGCACGATGTCCTTCATCTAAAATACCTTCTGGAGTAATATTTGTTAATAATACTACCTTTTTATCAAGATATACAGTATAATGAACAATTATTTCTCCATGTACTTTAGCAAAAGATTCATCTGTTGGTAATTTAAGTTCATAACTTTCTGTCTTAGCAGTTTTATCTTCACTAATTTTCTTACCTAAAAACTTTCCAGAACGAATAGTTGGATAGTATTCAAATGTTAACTTTTTATATGCTAACATATTATACTTTCTAACAGAACGCTCTCTTTTCTTAAAGTTATTTTCATCTAAATATTCAAATATAAATGACTTCTCCATAGCCGTAACCCCCTTCGTTAACCCCTATCCTCTGAAGTTGCTAATATTATACTACAAAGTACTCAATTTGTCAAACATTATCGAACAAGATGGGCAAATTTAACTATTACTATACACTTAGTATATGTATTTTTTTAATTTAAATCATATAATTTTAATAAATTTTTCGTCAATAATTGAGTATAAATAACAAGTAACAGGAATACTTAACTTTTTCTCAATAACTTTTTTGTAACCATTTAATTGTTTTAAATAAGCCCTATCCTGCGTATTTTGTAGCTTGTAATCAACAATTATAGCATTATCATTACCTACTAATAATAAGTCTATCTTACCATGTAATCTAGTATTATTTTCATAGTCAAAAAACTCATATTCTTTATAGATTTTCATATTATTATGTATTTTAAAGAACTCTTGATTTAAAAAGTCATTAAGTAGTTTTTCTTCTTTTAAAGTAATATTAGTAGGTAAAACTTTATTTTCTATATTGCATCTTTCTAACAGTTCATGAATATGACTTCCATATTCCATAAGCTCTATTTCTTTAATAGTTTTCTTTTCTACTGTTTCTTTAGAAAAATGAAGTGTCTCTTCTTCTTCTAAACTATATTTTGAGTCTATAAATGAAAGTGGTTTCATTTCACCTTTAGCTTCTTTAACTATTTCTTTACGATTTAAATAGTCCTTACTTATATTTTCTATTTCTTTAATATTTGTAATATTATTGCTAAACTTTAATAATACACTCTTCATCATATCCATAAAGGAATGATAATTTAATCTTTCTTCTTTAGCTACAATATCTTCTACTTCTTTTACTTCTTCTTGTTCTGGCATAACAATTATTATTTTTTCTCTTGCTCTTGTTAGTGCTACATAAAATAGTCTTATTTTTTCACTAATATCTTCCTGTCTATTTTTAGCTACTACTAGTTTTTTAGTAATTAGATCACAAGTCTTTTCTATATCAGGTATAACAATACCATAATTTCTATCAAAGAAAACCGTCTCTTTATTATCTGAATCATTAAATTTTTTGGAAAAACCAGCAAAGTAGCATAAAGGATATTCAAGTCCTTTAGAGGTATGAATAGTCATTACTTTAACACTATTACTATCACTCTTTGATAATGATAGCTTAACCTCTAAATCGGTATCACATAAACTTTCTAAATAATCAGTTACTTCTAATAAAGTTTTATTCTTCTTTTCTAGATTACTAATCATCTTATAAAAATATTCAATTCTAGCTCTATAAGTAGCCACAGTTCCTATCTTTGTTAATTTATTAGTATAATCAGTTATTTCTAATATCCTATTGAAGTATGTTATTGGCGATAATATCTCATAGTCACTAACTAATTCTTTAAAGTCTTGATATAACTTACTTTTTTGATAGTTATTATCCATTAAATCATGGTAAATTAAAGCATCTTTCATACTATATAAGAAGCTTCTAGCAAGTGAAGTATAAACTAATTTAAAGGTAGTATCAAACTCATGTAAATAAATCTTTTTACCTAACAAGAATAAATTCTTAACTATTTCTAAGTCATAAGCAGCTTTAGCATTTTCACTTTGCCAAAGAGTAATTGGTATTCCTAGATATTCAAAAATCTGTTTATATAGAGTAAAGTCTGTTGATCTATCAAGTAATATTGCGATATCTTGATAATCTACCTCTCTTAGTATCTCCTTATCTTTATCAAATACTAATCTTTTAGAAGCAATTTGTTTTTTAATATCACTAGCTATTAGAAAAGCTTCTTTTTCTCTTGTTTCATATTCTTTATCTTCTGTACTGTAAGAAAGTATTTCCATATCACAATTATCTTCTACATAAGCTTTATTTTCATAAGTTAAATTACCAAAAATCATGGCATGACCGTCAAGATAATTAGCCCCTCCTATTTCTTGGTCCATTATATGACAGAATAAATCATTAATAGTATTAATAACTTCCCTTCTACTTCTAAAGTTTTTAGATAGGTCTATTACTGTTCCACCATTATGAACTTTATAATTATCATACTTTTCTTGAAATAACATCGGATTAGCATTTCTAAAACGATAAATTGACTGTTTTATATCCCCAACCATATAGACATTGTTTTTAGCTATATAGGAAATAAAAGTTTCTTGAATATCATTAGTATCTTGATACTCATCTATTAGTATTTCTTGATAACTATTTTTTAACTCTTCTCGTACTTCTTCAAATTCTTTAACTAATTTAATAGCTAATTTTTCAATATCTAAGAAGGTGTAAGCATTTTCTTTTGTTTTATATTCCCATATTCTAGCTCTTAATTTTTTAATTATTTCTAAAAGCATAGAAACATATGGATAAGTGTTTTTTAGTGAAGTAATATAATCTTCTTCTTTTGGATAAACCATCAAGTCTAGTAATTCAGCTTGTTTACTATTTATTTCTTTCTTTAGATTTTTAACATCTTCTTCACTACCTTTTGGTAGGTTTGGTATTTTAAAGTTTAAGCCTTCCCTTATTTCACTATAACCGTTACTAGCTAGATAATTACTAGTAATATCTATTACTTTATTATAATATTTATCATCTATCATTCCTAAAAAGTCATTAATTAATTTCTTTAAATAATTATCTTTTTCCATAATAAGCTTTAAATATTCTTTAAGATAGCCATTAAGATTTTCTTCTTTATAGTAGTTATCTAGATAAGAATCTAAATAGTCGTCTAAATCAAGAACTAAATCAAGAGATGCTACCATCTTCTTTATTTTAGTCTTTATTTCCTTATCATCTTTAAAAGTAAAAGCATCTAAAAACTTATAGAAATTTATATCTTTCTTATCATAGTATTCCTTAAATATTTCATCTATTATCTCATCTTCTTTTAAAGATAAAATAACGTCATCCATCACTTCTAGATTACTAGAAATATTTAAATTATCTGCATATTTTTTTACAATAGCCATTGAATAAGCATCAAAGGTAGTAATAAAACTACTATCTAATAGTTCTAATTGATGAGTCAAATTGGCTTTTCTAAGTTTCTTTCTAATTCGCTCTTTCATCTCACTAGCTGCTTTCTTAGTAAATGTTAATATTAGTAATTGATTAACAGGAACTCCTCCCATTACTTTTCTTAAAACACGTTCTGATAAAACAGCTGTTTTACCACTACCTGCTCCAGCACTTACTAAAATGTTTTCACCCTCTAAGTCAATTGCTCTTTGTTGTTCTTCTGTGAATTTAGGCACTTTCTTCTACCTCCTTTTCTTTTTTCTCAATGATTATTTCGTCTTTCTTCTCATGATAACAAACCATTTTAAATGGGCAATACATACAACTTATATTAACTTTATTTTCTATCTTTGGACTAATACTATATTCACAATTTCTAATACCTTTAGCAAAAGATAAAATTAACTCTTCTATCTTATTTAATAATTCTTCTTTTTCTTCCCTAGTAATAGTTTTTAAGTATCTTGATAAAGTTCCTGCTTTAGTAACTGCTAAGTTTTTAACCCAATTACTATTTTCATATTGATCATCTAATAATTCTAAAGTAGTAATATCATCTGCTACTATTCCAAACACTTTCAAGCTTTTCTTTCTCTCTTCCAAATCATTATTTTTTACTAATAACATTTGATAAAACAATCCTGCCAGCTCCATATCTTTGTCTTTATTACTCTTCTCTAATAAATAAGCATAGATTGGTAACTGTAGATGTAGTCCATAATCTAAATAATCAAGATTAAAAGAAATCTTTCCTGTCTTATAATCAAAAATAGCATAATAAGTCTTACCATTTTTTTCTCTTAACAGTATTTTATCAATGAATCCCTTTATCTTAATATCATCACCTAAAGATAATTCTAGTCTTTTTTCAAGTAATGGTGTAGTTAGGAAGGAGTGAGCTTCCATCTCCTTATTCCAAGTAATAATTAACTTTAACTCTTCCCTTAATCTATTTAAAAAGTATTCATCTTTACTATCCCAGTCTAACTTACTTTTTTGATAATTAAAACTACTTTCAAAATCAAAGTTGTCTTTATAAGATGATGCTAAAACAGCATGATATAAAGTTCCTAGTTTCTGACTGAAACTCTCTTCAAACTGATCAAGTTTTAAAACATACTTTAAGTAATATTTAAATGGACATAAAGCATAATCATCTATACTAGAATATGATAAGATTAATTCTTCTTTAGGAATAGTAAAAGAAGAAAAATCATGGTTATAACTTTCATAGTCAAAGAAATGATAATAAGGAAATAACAAATCTAAATCTTTTCCTTTTTCTCCATACATATAATAGTTATCTAGTAACTCCCCTAAATATTTTTTATTATACTTATCACTATATTCTACTTTATATAAATCATCCGTCTTAACTAAAACATTATATTCTGAAAGAAGTGAAGAAGGTAACCATTCATCTTGCAATGTAGCTAAAGCATAACTATAAGTAACATTTTTAATAGTTCCTAAAGAATATAGAAATGCCAGTTTACTATTCTTATTCTTTTCCATACTATTTATTAACTTAAGACTATTCTTTTGTTTATCTGATAAGTAATCATCATCCTTATATATCTTTGGATATTTATTTTGCACTAAGGAAATAACAAATAAATAATCATCATCACTAAGTAAATAAGGTACTTCAAAAACATCTTCTAGAAATGTCACAGCATCTATCTCTTTCTTATTAGGCATCTTTATCTTACTTAATTTATCTTCTAATAATAAGTCATAGTATTTACTATCTTTAAATACTAACATTTCTTCTAGGACTTTTATTATCTTTTTTAATAAATCATTATCTTTAATAAGACTTAAGTCCTTGGTTTCTAAATATTTTCTACCTATAATAGTTGCTAAAAAACTTACCCCATCATCATTATAAGGAATATCAAAGTCTTTAAATATATCATTTATTAAGAACTTACTATCATCATCTTTTCCAGCTATAAATATTTTTGAGTAAGAAATACCTTTCTCATTCAAACTCCTTATTCTTCTAGCAAGAGCTACTATTTCTTCTTTCTTACTCTTATACTCATATATTTCTTTAATAGGACACTTATCTATTCCTATCATTATAGTAGCATTAATCTTAGTTAGTACTTCTTCAAGATATTTATCGATAAAAGGATAACCCATTACTATTACTTCTTTATCTTTTAGATAAGTTAAATCATTAATATCTATTAGTAAGTCATTACTAATTAATAACTTTTTTCTCTCTTTTAAAAAGTTTAACTTTAAAGAGTCATATTCTTTATTAACATCAATACTAGGTAATACTTTAAGATATGAATTAATTATATCTAGACTATCTCCTTTTTCCAATAGAAACTCTACTGCTTTCTTATCAATCTTACAGATATACCTTTCTATAAAGTTTTCTATAGTATCAAAGTGAATATCATAAATTTTATCTTCTAAAGACAACTTCTTAAGCATCACTTCTTTTAAATTATTAGGTACTATATAATATAAATTATCACTAAACTTCATTGGTCATTTCCTTTCTTTTGACTGATATGTTTTAATTATATTCTATAGAACATATATTCGTCAATACATTTTTTAATATTTTTTAAAGGTAAAGAAAAAATCCGTAGAACACGAATTTTATAATAGTTTTTTAAAGTTATCAATCAAGTGAGCTACAGTAGCACACCCCATAAAAGCCACTACTCCATCTTTATCTTTTAATACTTTAGAAATAGACTCTTCATCAACTAACTCACTATTTGGAATTAATTTAATTATATCTTCTGATGATATTGGTGGATAGTCTTCTTTTTTTTCTCTATCACACTTAATTGGGGTTAAATAAACTTTATCAGCTTCACTTAAGGCACTGGCAAACTCATTTTTAAATGCCGATGTTCTTGAATAAGTATTAGGTCTAAAGACAACAGTTAACCTCTTATCAGGATATTTTTGTCTAATCGCTTGTAATGTTACTTTAACCTCAGTTGGATGATGAGCATAATCATCTACTATAATAGTACCGTTTACCTCTTCAATAGCAAAACGTCTAGCAGCATTCTTAAAGTTTTCTAATAATTTTTTTATCTCTTCTACAGTTAAATTGTTTTGTAAAGCAACTATAATACTAGCAGCAGTATTCATTACCATATGATGTCCATATAAAGGCACAAAGAAATTAGAAAGTAGTTTATCTTTTTCATACAAATCAAAATGAGAACCATCACTTTCAAGTTTAATATTTTTAATAATATAATCATTATCACTATTCTCGCCATAGAAAATAACTTTATTATTAAACTTTATTTGTCTTATATTCTTATCATCACCATTAGCTACTACTAGTTCTGCTTTATTAGCAAACTTTTCAAAGGTTTCAATAGTATCAGCTAAATCCTTATATATTTCCGTATGTTCTAACTCCACACAAGTAATAACTGCTGTTTTAGGATGATAAGCCAAAAAGTGTCTATTAAACTCATCTGACTCAATAACTAATAGTTTATTTTTCAAATCAATATGACCTTGTCCATCACCAATAAAATAATTACAGCCAATAGTAGATTCAAATAAATGTTTAAGTAGTGATGTAGTAGTTGTCTTACCATGAGTTCCACAAACAGAAATGGTATCAAACTTAGCTGTTATTTCTCCTACTACTTCATTATAAGGTTTAAAAGTAAGCCCTAACTCTTTGATTCTTTTAATCTCTCTATGATCATTGCTAAAAGCTTTAGAAGCCGTTACAATTGTATCTTTATCTAATGGATGAGTAGAATCATAAAATATTTCTATACCTCGCTCTTTTAATCCTTTTTCAGTAAACTTATAATCTTTAGCATCATCATAGCCTGATACAGTATTTCCCATATCATAAAGCATTGAAGCAAGAGTTGCCATTCCTGTCCCTTTTATTCCGATGCAATAATATTTCATAACTAATCACTTCTTTCTATACATTATTATATACTATTAATAATTTTTTTTAAACAAACTTTACACTTTTTTCTCTTTATAGTATGATACTTTTGGTGAATTTAGATGAATGAATTATATAATGCTTGCACTTTATGTCCAAGGAAATGTCATATTAATAGAAATTTAACTACTGGTGTTTGTAACAATACTAGTAGTATTAAAGTAGCAAGAAGTGCCCTCCACTATTTTGAAGAACCATCTATTTCTGGTAGTAATGGTAGTGGTACTATCTTCTTTAGTGGTTGTAATTTAAAGTGTTGTTACTGTCAAAATAAAGAAATATCTACTAATAACTTTGGTATTAATATTTCTATTAAAAGATTAAGTGAATTAATGCTAGAATTACAATCAAAAAAAGCTAACAACATCAATCTAGTAACGCCTACTCACTTTGTACCAAGTATTATTGAAGCTATTAAATTAGCACGAGAAAATGGCCTTACTATTCCTATTGTCTATAATACTAGTGGTTATGAAAGCATTGATACTATTAAATTATTAGATGGCTATGTAGATATTTATCTAACTGATTTTAAATATTTTGATAATAAGTTAGGAGAAGATTTATCGAAAGTTAAAAACTATTTTGAAGTAGCTTCAGCCGCTCTTGACGAGATGTATAAACAAGTATCAAAAAATAAGTTTTCTAGTAATGGTTTAATGACAACGGGTATCATTGTAAGATGTTTAGTCCTACCTACTAAAGGAAATGATACTAAAAAGATAATTAATTATCTATACCAAAAATACCAAGATAATATTTATCTTAGTATCATGAATCAATATACCCCAGTTACTACTAATACTAGTTTTCCCTTTCTAAATAGTAAAGTAAGCGAGGAAGAGTATGATGATATTATTAATTATGCCCTAGACTTAGGTGTAAAAAATGCCTATATCCAAGAAGGCGATACTAGTGATGAATCTTTTATCCCACCTTTTGATCTTGAAGGGCTTTAATAGATTCTCTTTCGACTTTTGAATAAATACAGCCACAATAATCTTGTCTATATAAATGGTATATATTAGATAGTTCTATACTTCTCTTATAGCCATTTTTCTTTTTAAAATCAGCATACAAGTAGTTTACTTTATATTTAGCACTTAACTCTTTTCCTATTTCATTTAACCATTTACTATTCTTATAAGGACTAATTGATAAAGTAGTAGTAAAATAATCAAAGTTATTTTCTTTTGCCACTAAAGCTGTCTTTTCAAGTCTTAATTTATAACACTTATAACAACGAATATCCCCTTCTTTTTTATCCTCTAATCCTAAAGCCATAGAAATAAATTTTTCTTTATCATAATCACAATCCATTACTTTTATGTCATAACCTACTTCTTTAATTAATCTTTTTAATTCATCTTTTCTTTTAAGATATTCGGAATAATCAGTTATATTAGGATTATAAAATAAAATGGTAATTTTAAAGTACTTACTTATTCTTTCTAAAACAGCAGATGAACATGGAGCACAACAAGCATGTAATAATAACGTCTTCTTATTATTTAAATCAAGACTATTAAGAATCTTTTCACACTCTAAATTATAATTAACTTTTATTTCTCCAACCATTCTCTAAATTTCCCTTCTTTAGTATAAACTTTTTTATAATTATCTTTAATATCATCCATATAAGGAATATTATTCATTTTCAGTTTGTTCTAAGTAACTGTCAACATACTTTTCACATTGTTTAATTCTAACGCTTTCTATTATAGACATAATTATAATCTCTTCTCTTTAACTAGTATTTTTTTATAACTATTATCTATCTCTTCCATATATGGTCTATTATTAGTATAAAATTCTTCTAACAAATCTATATTAGCTCTAGTTACTAACATTGCATTTTTTCCCCCTCTTAAAATCTCTTCTTGTTCTTCTATATTAAGAGGTTTAATCCTATCAAAATCTTTTCTTCCTTCAAAAAATGGTGAATAATTATATATAAGATAATTAGTTTCCAAATCAACATCTTCAAAGAATTCAACTGCTACATTTTGATTAATACTATAAAGCATTGAACCAACACCAGGTAACAAGTTAAGAGCTATATCTTTATTACCAATTCTTACTATATTAAGTGCATGATTACAATAAGACTCTTGTTTAATCATTTCACTTTTCATCAGCAAGCTATCTATATCCGATTTACCTTTCAATTCCTTTAGTCTTATTGCAGCTGTTACTTCATTTTTAATAGCAAATTTATCAAGAATCAATTTAGCTAAAGAAGAAATATGTCTACAACAACCATTACCAATAATAGGAATTAAACCAAGTTCAAAAATAGCTCCCTGATATAATTCTAAAACTTCTTCAGTTACTTTTCCATTATAACCATCATTCTTTGATAAATAACCAAAGTTAATAAGCATACTCATCAAAACCATTTTATCTATATCATCGCTAAAACCAATCTGTTCTGCTAATATAACTATATTATCTAAGATAATATCTAAGTTTTTTTTCATATTTTCATATTCCATTGTTCCACCCCCAAAAAACAGTATTATTTTACAACTTTTTCTAACATTTAGCAAGGAATAAATAATTGTTTTTAAGCATAAAAAATAGTGGTGATTACATGTCTAATATAGTCTTTGCTTTTACTTTATCAACTCTAGCAGGTCTTTCTACTCTTCTAGGTTTTTTACCCCTTCTTTTTAATTTAAAAGATGAAAGTAGTATAATTCTTAAGTCACTAGCCTTTGCCAGTGGAGTTATGTTAACCGTATCCATTATTGATTTAATACCCGAAAGTTATAATTTACTAGCTTCTATTTTTAAAGGTTTTCCTGCTCTTTTATTATTACTAATTTTTTTAGTTATTGGAATAATATTTTCTATCTTAATAGATAAATTCTTACCAAATAATAACAACAAGCTATTTCATCTAGGAATAGTATCTATGCTTGCTATTATTCTTCATAATATTCCCGAAGGTATTGCTACTTTCTTATCAGCATCTACTAATCAAAAGTTAGGTCTTTCTCTTGCTCTTGCCATTAGTTTTCATAATATTCCCGAAGGAATTAGTATTGCTATACCTATTTATTTTAGTACTAAGAACAAGAAAAAAGCTTTTCTATATACTTTTATATCAGGTTTTTCAGAACCAGTCGGATCATTAATTGCCTATTTATTTCTAGCTAAATACATGAATAATTTTCTAATGAGTATCTTACTATCTTTTATAGCCGGTCTAATGATTCATATCGCTCTATTTGAATTATTAAAAGAATCTATCTCTTACCAAAAGAAAAAGAAGACACGTCTATTCTTCTTTATAGGCGTCCTCTTTATGTTAATATCTATCATTTTAACTAGATAACAGTTACATGGTTTGTTCCACAGTGATAAAACATGCTATCAGTTTCTGTTCCTGACTTTATTACCCATTTATTAGAAACAGTTATTTGAGTTAATTTGTTACACTCCTTAAACATAGAAAACATATCTGTTACTTGTGATGTATTAAAATTAATTAAATCTAGATTTGTTAAACTTCTACATTCAGAAAACATACTATCCATATTTGTTACTTTTGATGTATCAAATTTACTTACATCTAGACTTGTTAATTCGCTACAAGCAGAAAACATAGAACTCATATTTGTTACGTTTGAGGTATCAAAATTGCTTACATCTAGACTTATTAAACTACTACATCTATCAAACATACAACTCATATTCGTTACTTTCGATGTATCAAAGTTACTTACATCTAGACTTGGTAAACTGCTACATTCATAAAACATAAAACCCATCCATGTTACTTGCGATGTATCAAAATTACTTACATCTAGACTTGTTAATCTGCTACATCCAGAAAACATAGAATTCATATTTGTTACGTTTGATGTATCAAAGTTACTTACATCTAGACTTGTTAAATCACTGCAGCCATCGAACATACTTCCCATCCATGTTACTTGCGATGTATCAAAATTACTTACATCTAGGCTTGTTAAACTGCTACATCCAGAAAACATCCAACTCATGTTTGTTACTTCTGATGTATCAAGGGCTGACAAATCTATTGATTTCATTTTTTCAAAGAAAGCAAAATAGCAAATCATACTTTCATTTGCAATAATTCCACCTTTTCCACCTATTGTTAACTTATAAGCATAATTAGTATCAGTTCCCTCAAGATGTGTAACGTATACCGTTTTTGATATATCTTTAATTCTATCATCAGCTGAATATATCTCAGCATTAACAGGCTCTGGTACATTGGTTTTCTCTACATATGCCATTACTGAACCATCCCCTGCTTCTGAGATATCCCAACTTCCAACAGCTGTTGCTGGTACTATATTATCTTTCTTTGTAGTAACACTTGTTATTTTTGGAGCGTAGTCAGCAGTATGAAAATCTGTCTGTGGTGGAGTTTTATCAGCTTGTGTCATATAAGCTTTTATCTTACTACCAGTTGGTGCTTCTTTTACCTTTCCATAAGCATTTATCTTAACACTAAATGATAAACCTCCTCCATCTCCTTGGG
>OLNF01000112.1_pt1 | contig 58259 bp, 83 predicted proteins | sample 1673061 | NCBI WGS metagenome assembly OLNF01 (sample SAMEA3136751, study PRJEB25190) | human gut metagenome
TATGTATGTATGTATGTATGTATGTATGTATGTATGTATGTATGTATGTATGTATGTATAAGCATAAATATATTTTCTATTTTAGTCAATATTTTTTTCATTTTTTCCTCCTATTCTTCATTAACAATTATCGGTACTATAGTCCACTTTGATGCATCCCAATTTCCAGTTACATTGTCTTCATTGCATTCATAAATTGTATGATTGTAAACAACTAAATCCCACTTGGAATATGTAGCTGTTGAACTGTATGTATCCAAGTTTATTCCTAATGCAGTTCTAATATTATTTAGTTCATTTTGCAAATGCCCTGCTTGATTTGAATTTAACTCATCTTGCAATTCATTAAACCAATCATTGAAATATTTAGTATATTGTGCAAAAATCTCCGATGTGTCTAATTCTAACACTGCCTGTGTGACATTACCACAATCAACACCAAATCTAGTATCAGTAATCATTTCGGTAGTAATTCTTGTTGTACCTGCTGGTACTGATATATTTGCTAGTCTTAAATCATAAATAGTGCCAGTTCTAGTAATATTAGGCTGTGCTGGTGTTGTAGCATATTGACCTTGTAATATTTGAACTGTTATTTGTCTATTAGTTAGGTCTAATCTACATATGACAGAATCAATTCTACTTAATTCATTATCTGCCTCGTCTATATCTAGCGTAAGTGATTCTGTGTTTTCATAACTATAGCCATTTATATTAGCACTACCTGTTGCTACACTAACAGTCATATTATCGTTTGAACTTACCAGCAAACTATTATTAAATACACCGTTAGTAAAAAATTTAGATAAGAATCTAGCAACATCAGATGCATCATAGGTCCTATCATTATTTACCGAGTTAAAAAACCCATATTTTTGTGCCATTATTTATTACCTCCTATTCATCATCCCACGCACTTGATAGTGGATTACCAAAGGTAGGATAAATTGTTTTTTTACCATCTTCTATTGTTTCCTCTACTTCTATTATTCTATAAGTTGTGTATACACCCCATTTTTCTTTTTTGATATTAACCACATCTCCTAAATCCCATTTTACTTTATAATCTTGCTGAACTAATGCAGTTACTTCTAGTTGAAATGTTCCATCAGATAATTTACCTTCACCAACCGAACGTAATTTAGCTTCATAATCATTATCAGATAAACTTCCTTTTGTTAATGATTTTTGGTCACTAAATACTTCATATCTATCAAAACCACTTATTCCTTCATCAACACTAACAAGTACCCTGTTTGTATCTTCACCTTGACCACCAACTAAAACATAATTTACTTTAGTTTTTTCACTAATAACAAGTTTTCCTTGTTCTATGTTATAGTTATCATCACTAAATGAATATTGTTCATTAATACTTTGTTCTGAAGTTCTATCTTTTCCTTCCCAAGCTTCAAACATATAAACTTTTGAATCAACGTTTGGGACTACTCTAAAACCTATATTTGAATATTCAGCAAGTTTACATAGATATTCATATACATTTTTATAAGAAACTTGAAAATCAATATGTGGTGAAGTCATTGTAACTGCTTCAGTTTCCCATTGTTCTGTAAGTGGTGTCATAGCATTTACAATTGTATTCATACCTTCAATTGTGTTTCCACTAAAATTGATTTTACTTTTTACAATTCTTCTTTCTAATAATGAACTTAAGAATCGACCACTAATGATTAATTCTTCATCAGTTCCATTATCACTAAATTCAATTGTTTCAATTATTCCTGCTTCAGTATAATTGTTTCTCATTACTAATACATTTTTATCAATAAATTGCATGACATAATCATTTACTGGTAAAACAATTTCAAATTCACCTGCTTCAAAATATTTTCTTCGCCATCTTAATGAAATAAAATAATCGACTATTCCAAGCATATTTAATTCTTTATCAAAGAAAAATAATGTTGAATCTTCTGAATCAGCAGATAATTCTCTGGTTAAGTTTAATATGTATATAGGAATTGTACCAGTAGATGAATAACGATATGCAGTAATTACCATTACATTATCTTCATTATTATAAGCTAAACCATATCTAACACCAGCAGTTCCATCATCTATATCTTGCCACATAACACCATCAATTGATTGTAGTATAGTACCATTGTAACCACATGCAATATACATACCATTTGCATATCGTGATCTAATTAAATACGAATCAGTAGTTGAATCTTGTTTTGTCCAATTTATACCATTACTAGATGTTAAAATTGTTCCTTTATCACCAGTTACTACAAATTGACCTTTTCCATATGAAATACCAACCAGTTTAACATCGACACCTGATGTTCTTCGTGTCCAGTTAATAAGATTTGAAGAAGTGAAAATGGAACCAAGTTCACCTATTGAAACATACATTCCATTTTTATAATCAATGTCCATAGTAGCAGTGCTTTTTGATTCTTGTATAGTATAATCATGTCGAGTAACATTTACACCATCAGTTGTTTCATAAAATTGTTTTGTAGAACTTATTTGTTGACCAGAACGTGATGTTCTATAACCAGTAGTAAATACAAATCTATTATTAATAAACTTACAAGTGTTAGAATGCATCGAAAAATTTTCACCAGTATTAAGAACTTTAGGAATCCAGTTTATACCATTTTTTGAATAATAATAGTATGTATTGTTTGTTGTTCCTGCACCACCTGTAATAACAAATATACCATTACCATATGCTATATTTGATGGTTTTAAGTAACTATCATTTAACTGATATTCAATCCAGTTTTCTAAATCTTCAGATACACATACTTTAGCTGGACTTTCTGATAGCAAATAATATTTACCATCAACATAAACAATACCTTTTCCAGCACCAGTTACATGTGTGTCTTTTTCTATAAGTTTCATCTAATCACCCCTATACTGCTTCATAATAGTTGTAATAACTAATACTACAATCTAGATTTGATGAACCTTCATCTGCATTTATAACATATTTATTTACACCATTAGTTGCTTGTAAGAATTTAGTACCAAATACTAATGAATTAGTTATATTAGTTTCATTACCATTAGAATCAATATGTATTATTGCTTTTTCATTGTTATATGTAGTTACAACAATCTGTTCACCCAATTTCAAAGTATAATTTAACTTCATTTCTTCATTTGTACGTGTATTTTTTAGTGATGGATTAACTACTTCACCATTTGCCATAAATACAATTGTTAAACCATAGTTTATATGTGAATTATTTTCAATTTCAATTGATGTAGATTCGTTTTTACGACCAAATTCAATACCAGTTCCTTCAGGAATTTCCAATTTAAACTTAAACAATTTGTCCCAGTTATTTAATGTTGTGATTGTTTCTTCTGAATCCATAAAGTAAGGACTAGGACATATTAAACTTACTGTTGCATAAATTATATTTGTATTTCTTGTTAAAGTTAATTTTTCAACATAATAATTTATTTTCCTTTCAATATCACCTTCATAATAATATAAAGTTCCATGATCCTTTAAAGGAAAAACATTATATAACTGACTTTTTCTTGTTTGTGCATTTTGATCATCTCTAAATGCAATTGTTAAATTAATATTTCTAGAATTAACAGATGTTCCAATATATGAAACACCAACACCAAATGCACTTTTTATTGTTGCAACATTACCATCATAATTATGTATTCCTGAATAATCATGTAAAAAAAATGGAAAAGTGTATGCAAATTCTAGTTTATAACCATAACTATTTTTACAGACTATTTTCTTTCTATTTGTAAAATAACCCATATTATGCACCAACCTTTCCATATTTTAATCTATACAATTCATATTCTTGTCTTAACTTTCTAACATTATCTGATGGTGATGTGTATTTTGAATTATTATTAATAATAGCAGTGAAATTACCACCCCTATTTTCATCAGAAACAACATTATTATCAGAATATTGTTTTCTACTACTAAATCCAGTTGTTATATTTGGTGTTACATCAAAATCAGTAGGTAATGCATGAACCATATCTTCAGTAACACTTTTCATTTCATCAGTGAATCCAACACCAATACCTTGTGCAAGATATGTTCCTACTTCATCCCTAAATAATGTTGAAGGTGATTTAATACCAAAGAAACTTTTGAATTTATTTAGTACTGCATCTTTAAATCCTTTAATTTTATCAAATAACCAATCTTTAACATTTTTAATACCATTCCATAATCCTTTAATTATATTTCCACCTATTTCAACAAACATTGAAGGTAATTGTTTGAAATAATTCAACATAGATGAACCTATTTTTGGTAAATATGACAATAAAATCGGTATACTATTTAATAGTCCTTGTGCAAGTCCGATTATTAGTTGCCATCCAGCTTTTATAAATAATGGAAGGTTATCTATTAACATTGGTATCATTTCTAATATTGCATCAATTAATTGTGGTATTATAGTTGGTAATTGTTCTGCAAGTGATTGAACTATCAATACAGTTGCTTGAATTAAAGCTTGTAATATATCAGGTAATATATCAACTATTCCTGTAAATGCTTGAACAATACCATTCATAAGAACAGGTATTAAACTTGGTAAAGCATCTGATAAAGCTTTTATTAAATCAACAACACCTGAAATTAATGATGGTAATATAGATTGTAATAAACTTGGTAATTCTTGTGCTAATTTAGGAACTAATTCTTTTATTAACTTTCCAATACCTTCAAGAACAGTTTTTACTCTAGGTAAAATGTTGTCACCAAATGTCATAACACTATCAACTAAATTACCAACTAATGTATCGAAATCTGCATTTTCATCAGCAATACCTGTTAATAAATTAGACCATGCACCTTTCATCGCATTTAATGATCCTGAAATTGTTTCACTTGCTTCTAGTGAAGTTGTACCTGCTATTCCCATTGATTTTTGCATTACACTAATTGCATTTACTATATTTCCAAAAGACATACTTGAACCATCAACTGTAATTCCTAATTCCTTTTGTACATCAGTCATTTTAGATGCATCAGCTATTAATCTAGCCATTTCTTCTTTAGTTCCACCATATCCAAGTTTTAAATTATCTAACATAGTGTAATTTTGCTTTGCAAAACCTTGATATGCATTTTGTATCATTTCCATAGATGTTCCCATTTTATTTGCATTATCTGACATATCAGTAATTGCTCTGTCAGCATATTCTGATGCTTTTAATGTATCACCACCTAATGATTGAATTAAACTAGCACTAAAACTTGTTACTGTTTCCATATATTCATTTGCAGAAAGTCCAGCAGTTTTATAGGCTTGACTTGCATTATATAAAACATCACTTTTAGCAGTATCCATATTTGTCCATGCCTCTTGTACTTCTTCAACTGATTTACCTACTTTTTTTGCATATTCTTCTACATTTAATCCACCAGTACCAAATAAAGTTTCAACACCACCTAATGATTGTTCATAATCTGCATAACTTGAAATTGCTTGTTTTCCTATATCAAGCATCGCAGAACCAAGACTTTTTAATCCATTTAAAGCACCTTTTATTGCATCAGAACCTAGATTTGCAAGAATACCTTTAAATACAGTAAAACCTTCTGAAGATTTTTCAGTTTTTTTACCAGTATCTTCAACCTCTTTTCCAAGTGAATCAATTTCTTTTCTTGTCTTAATAACATCTGCTTCTGCATTATTTAATGAACGTTGCCATTTTAAAGTTCTTGAATCAGTTTCACCATATTGTTCTTTAGCTTGTTCCAATGCACCACGTAAAGTTCTTACTTTATCTTCTTGTGCTTCAAGTTTCTTATTCAATACATCTTCCTTTGAAGTTAAACCTTGAATAGATTTATCATTCTTTCCAAATTCAGCAGTTACCTTGTTCATTTCACTTGAAACAACACCTAATTGTGCAGTTATATTTGACAATGCCTTACGATATTCGGATTCACCATCAAGCTTGACTGTTCCACCAAAAGTATTACTTCCTTTAGCCATATAATCACCATCCTTTCTTTTAATCGTTAAACCATTCTAAAGATTCCATTTGTTCTTCTTCAGTAGGTTCTAATTCATATAACATTTTTTTAGTTTTAAAATTATAAAATCTTTTATAGTAGTCATACAATTTTTCCCATTTCTTATAAGTCCAATGACCAACTTCTTTTTCAGAAAATCTTAAAATTGTAGTTCCTACAAATAAAACCCACACAAAATCAATTTTTATTGGTTCTGTGTGGTAATCACGTTTTTTATTTCATCAACTTCAGTATCATTATTACTTCCAGCATCAATAACAGTTCCTTTTAATTGTTCTAAAACTGTCTTTACACCTAGTTCAGTAATAATTCTTCCAACTTTTCGTTCATTTACGAATTTTCTTGGTTGATCACTATTTTCATTTTCAATATCTATTCCTTCATTAATAGCTTCTTTAAAAAAGAATAATAATGCTTTTATTTTTGGTTCACTTCCATCTTTTGGTTCAACCATATCCGACCATTCATTTAAACTTCCAAATTCATTTTGTAATGCTTCCATAACGTTTAATGAATAAGTAAATGGAAAAGTTTCATTCTTTGTTTTTAAATATCTTATATCATTACCCATAATTAACTTCCTTTCTTAATAAAAAAAGGGCGAACCCCCTAAAGATTCGCCTTTCTTTTCCTTTTTGATGATGTTTTCTTACTTGTTTTAGTATCAACATCATCTTCAATAACTTTTACAAATTTCTTGATTTCAGCACACCTATCTTCACTTACGTTGGTTAAAACATCACCAACGTTATGCCACATTTTAGTATACTTATCTTTAAATCTTGTTATAACTTCAACTTTCATTTAACATCATCCTTTCAGCAATTATGCAGATTGAACAAATAATGAATCCAAGAATGTATTTGCATCTTCTTCACTATCAAAAGTTGCTCTCTTTCTCCAATCTTTATTATTATCTGCAAATATAGTTCCTTCAACAGATGGTGTTGAAAACTCTAATGAATCACCTTTTGTTTTCTTATCGGTAACATAAGGTTTAAATTGAACTTTTGGAAACCATTCAACTTTAAATTTTCTAGATCCATTTATAATTTTTGGAACTACTTGACCAAATCCGAAATATTTAGCAACATCATCAGTATTTGATTTATATACTTTTATTGTTTGTTCTTTAATAGTATAATCTTCACTTGATTCACCAAGTAATACACTGAATTTTGCATCATCATCATCATCAATACCCATAGTTATAGTTCCATCAATAAATTCATCTATATTTTCTTTTGTTATATCATCCGCATGTAACTTTGCATTTGCAATATTTAAAGAAACTTTACATTCAATAGCACCTGCTAATGTTCCAACAGTACCATAAGTTTCCCCATCTTCATTCATTAATGCATATCTAAATCTTCTTAATCCTATTGATGCCATAAAAACATTACCTTCCTTTCTATTATTAATCATTTAAAAATGTAACTTCACTTTCAACAAAAAAGTCTATCGGAATATGCCAAAGTTTAGTATCTTCTTCATAATCTTCTAGACCATCTTGAATCCATGTGAATCCACATTCTTTTACTAATTTTTTCTTAACTTCATTTTTTAAAGCTTTATAATTTTTATTAGAATAAATATCTAATGTACCATATGTTCCTTCAACAATTGGTAAATCATCTGCAAATCCTTCAGGTTTAGTGTTATATGTATAATATGTTAGGTAAGTAGAAGCTTCACCATTGTAAATATTCGGACTTATTGGAATTTCTACATCATCAAATGTGAAATCTTTAAATACTTTTTCTAGTATAGTGTTAATATTCATTGTAAATCTTTCAACTTCCTTTCATACATCTTTTTCCACTGACTATTGATAGCACCTTCACAACCTTGAATAGCAGGTCTTACAAATGGTTGTGCTTTTTCGTGACTTGTACCATATTCAATACGAAATGCTTTTAACCAGTTTGTAATATCATATTTTTTACCTTGCTTGGTTTTATGTATTCCATCAGTTCCAGTAAATTTAACACGACCAACCCAAATACCATCTTTATTTTTAGTTGGTTTAGTACATTTTAAAGAACTTGCCATTCTACCTGTAACCACGTGTTTACTTGCACCACTTTGAATTGCAGATTTCATAATTTCTTGACCTGCCGAAATCATGTCTTGATACACTTCTTCACTGTTAGCAAAAGTTTCAATCTTCTTGATCATTTCTGCAATTGTATTGTCTTGTTCAAAACTAGCCATGCTTTTTAGAAACTGTGCTACAAGTTAATTCTAATAATTCACTTGTAGTTTCATATGTCCTTTTTATTTCATACTTTTTATTAGTTTCATAATCAATTAATACTGGTTGTCCAGAATAATTACATTTCATCAATTCGACAATAAGTTCTGCATTATAACCCATGATTTTAGAATGTTCTTCTTCAGCTCTAGTGACACTTTTAAAATTTGCAGGTATCGGTTCTGTTCTAGTTTCAACATCCACTGGGAAACCATCGGAATCCTTTGTGGATGTATACGAAACAAGAACGATTGCATCCTTCCAATTATTCATTTGTATCACCTGCTTTATAATCGCTTTCAAGTGTCATTTTGTCACGATATGATTCATACATTTTCATATATACTTCAGTATCGCTTCTATCATTTCCACGATTTGCTTTTACAAAAGCAGTTATACAATTAATAACTTGATCATCATATTTATCAGCTTCATTTTCTTCCTTTTTTTCTAAAGGTTTAAATTTATCTGCATTAATACCACTTTGAATACAATCAGTAATTCCAGCAGAAATCAATGATTTAATTTCTTCATCAAAAACTTCTGTATAGATATAACATCGTTTTTTAATGATTTCTAACATAACAATCAATCCCTTCTGCTTTTATTTTTTTAATTATTCAGCATCAGAATCTTCAGAAACTTCTTCTGTTTCTTCTTCAGAAACTTCTTTACCATTTTCAGGTTCAACTGATTCTTCTTCTGTTTCTTCTTCAACTGTTTCTTCGTTTTGAATTTCTTCTGTTTCTTCTTCAGAAACTTCTTTACCATCAGATATTAAACCTGCTTTTAGTAATTCTTCAAAACGTTTTTTATTTGCTTTAAAGTCATTATTAACTTTATAAGCAGTTCCAGTTTTTCCATCAACAAATGGAATTAATACTATTCCTGATTTCATATTAAGCAACTACTTTTTTAACTCTTACGAAACCATCAAGTTTAACAGTGTTACCACCAGCCATAACTGAAGCTTTATAAGAAGTAATTCCTTGTTTAAATTTGTAATCAGTTGATTTTGCAATTTCCATATCACTAAAGATAGTTACTTTATAGTTCTTTAATGAACCATATGCCATACAATTGTAAGTACCAGCAGTTTCACCAGTTGCACTTACTGAATGACATTGTGAACTAATAATATAAGGTATTTTATCAATAGTCTTATTTTTAGTATCGATGTCATAGAATTTTTTACCATCTTCAGTTCTTACTTTACTAAATGCTTTTAAATCAGCTTTAGATAAGATTAAAACTGCATCTTCTTCAACATCTTCACTTCCACCATATGCGAATATGATATCATCAAGTGTTTCATTATCAATAGTACTTACAGTAACATCAGTTTCACCAGTAATTTCAGTATTATTTTTGAAAATACCCATGAATGATTTATTACCATTACCATTTAATGCATATTCAACCATTTTTTTCTTTAATGCAATTTTCATGTTGTCTTCAACTTTAGCAACATAATCTTGTGCTGGTAATTTTTCAGCTTCTTCAGTAAGTTCTGCATATGCAGTTACTTTTACTTTATTAATATCTGCATAACCGAATTCTGGTTCAGCATCAGTATAATTTCCAGCTTCATCAGTTTGTCCACCAGTTCCATATGATTTAACATATGCTTCTTGATAAGACTCACCACCATTTAATGAATCAATAGTAACTTCATCGATTAATGTTGAAACTTCATTAAACTTATCATTAATTTCCTTTCCTTGATATTTTGGTGTTAATAAATCACCACTTGAAACAGTTACACTTCTTTTTTCTCTTAAAGCATTAGCTCTTGCTTCAATTTTAGATAATTCTTGTTTTCTAGCTTCTTCGCTTTCAACTTCAACTTTTTCAGCTTCTACAACACCATTGTTGATGTCTTCAGCTAACTTATTTCTTGCTTCCATTTTTTTCATCTCCTTTAATTGATTTGTTAAACTTCTAGATTCTTCTTCTAGTTTTTCAGTATCAGCTTCAGATTCTTCATCTTCAAGTTCATCTATGATTTCTTGAAGTCTATTTTTGATTTCTTCTTCTGATAACTTTCTTTCTTCTTTAGCCATCTTTTAATCACCCTTTCCTTTCAAAATTAAAAGAACATCCTTAAATGTTCCTTCTGACTAAATTAATTCTTGCTTTATTTTTGTTATTAAAGCGATTCTTTTTCGTTGTTCGTTCTCCTTCTTCTTCAAGGTGTCGTTTTCCAACTTTTCCATTTCAGACTTTTCCAAGTCTAAAACTGACCTTGCAGATATAGAAGTGCTGTCATATGCAGGAAAATCCACTGCACTGACATCGTACAACTTCTTAATCTTCAAAACTGTTCTCACGTGTGTGTCAATGTCATAACTTTCTTCTGACACTGTATATGCATACGACATTTTGTCGATTAAGCCACTTTTAATATCACGATATAATTGTTTATGTCCTTCATCTTCTGGATTTAAACTAATTAGAACGTGTAATCCATCTTCTTTTACTTCTAGATGTAAAGAATCATTTCTTGTTCGTGCATAAACACGACCACCATGATTGTAATTAAATATAACATCTGAAATATCTGCTTCTTTAAAAGCATTTTTATCAACTTTTTCTTTATATTCAATTCCTTCCCATTCAAAAAGTGTTGTTTCTGAATCAAATACACAAGCAACACCTTCAATAGTCATATCTTCAGATTTTTCATCTTCATTTTCTTTAGCACGAATTTCAAAATTTTGGAAACTTCTTAAATTCCAACCTTTTTCTATTAAAGATTGAATTCTTTCTTCATCATTCTTCTTTTCCATCATTTTCACCTTCCTTTTTCAATTTATTATCTACTGGTGCAGTATCAAGTCTTCTGATAAATTCATCACCATTTTCAGTAGATGGTAAATTCATTACTTTTCGCCATTCATTTACATTCATAGCACCACGATCAACCATTTCTTTTAAGTTAAGTTTTGTTTTAGGTGAAGTAAATTCAAGTGAACTTGCTTCAAATATAATTTCATTTCCACATTCTAATTCGTGTTTAGTAAATAACTTAAAAGTTAATTGATCACTTAATTCAGTTGCAATTGGTTCAATCTCCGATTCATAAAATGCATTCCATTCATCTTCTGTATAATTGTTTTGAATTATCTTATCAGATACACCAAAATAATTTTTTAATCTTGTTTCATATTTAGCAATAACATCACCATTAGGAACAAAATTATCTTCTTTAACTTGTTCCAAATCATATCTAGGATCTGTTGTCGCAACATTACCAGCTTCTGCTTTTTCTATATCAAGATAATTATCAGTAAATTCTTGAACTGCCATTTCTTTATCTTCTGGTCTTAAAACTTGTTTAAATTTCATTAACCATTTAATAATGTTACTATTTTTAATTGATTTAATAATTCCTTTATCAGTTGTATCAATAACACCCATTACATTATTTAAAACTGATGAACAATCACTTCCATAAAAATCACTATCATTAAAATCTTTTCTTAAGTGAATTACATCACAATATGGAACAGTCATTTGCTTACCATTTCTAAATGTAAATTGTGCAAATACTTCTTCACTTTTTTCTAATAATTCAACTTTAGTTGTTGGTATTGGAAAAATACTTAATGGATTTCCCAAAGCATCTTTTCTAATAAATGCATAAGCATTATTTGTTAATTCTCTTTGGTTCATCATCTTTTCAAGTAATTTTTGCATACTCATATATTGATTAGGAAATCTTAATAACATTTTTATACTAGGATTAGGACTATATTTTCTTTCACCAGTTTTAATATCTGTTCTTATATGTATCGGATGTAATTTACCAACTGCATTAGTTTTTGGTCTGATACATGAACGAACAATATCATTGTTATAAATATTTCCATCAAATGAACTAAATGTTGATGTGGTTGATGATAATAATTTGAATTGTGTATAACCTGTCTTACTAGGTTGGTCATCCCTTCCAAATATCATCTTAAATAAACTTCTTTTTCTTGCCATCTTTTTCCCTTCTTTCAGACCATATTTTCATAATCATCTTTGTGATTTGTATATACAACATAAGCATCTATTAGTGACATTGTTCCATCAATTCTTTTTCTTTGGTTCGATGGTTTAACAGGTCTTATGTTATCGTTTTCATCACGTTTAACCACTGTATTACTTAAGCACCATTTATCAATTGGATTATTGTTATAATTAACTCTATCTTTTTGTAAATCTGCTTTTAAGTTTTTCATTGGTATACTAAATGTTTTAGCACCTTGAATAACTGCTTCCATAGATTCTTCACCAAATTCTTGTTTCATTTCTTCAACCCAGTAAGGTGAACCCCATGGATCGTAACCACATTTATATAAATAAATTCCATACTTATCACGTAATTCTTTAAACCATTCTGTTATGTAATGATAGTTAATTCTATTTCCTTCAGTTAATCGAAGTAATCCCCTATCATGCCATATCTTATATGGAACGTTGTCGCCACCTTTTTCAGATAACTTACATCGTTCTTCAAATAAGTCTTCAGGTAAGAAGTACATCTGAATAACATAGAACTTATCAGGTTCTTCATATCTTTTACATATCATTTTTGCACTTGTTAAATCGGTTGTTCCAGATAAATCCACACCACCAATTCCATATCTAAATTTCTTTTCTTTAATATCAAATGTTTCTTCATTGTTTAAGTCTTCCCAACTTAACCATGCATTTTCACTTGATTGTTTTAAATTGAAATCTTTTACAAGTACCGTTCTTCTGAACTTATCATCAATTAAAGCTCTTTGAACATTAGCACGTAATTCTTCACGTGACTTAATAATGTCTAATCCTGGATTTGCTTTAATCCAATACTTTTCATCCATCCATTCGTTTGGTTCATCAAGTTCATAAATAAAAGAAAGAACAGTCCCATCATATTTAAAACCATTCTTTTCATATAAAATATTATCGTACAATTCATATTGATCATCAAATATCGTTTCACGATGGAAACCATTAGTTGACATGATATTCAATAATGGTTGTTCACGTGCTGACATTGATTGTTTAATAACATCATATAAGTTTCTATCTTTTATTGCATGTAATTCATCAATATTACCATAACTTGTATTTAATGAATCCAACGTATTAGAATCAGAACTTAAAGCTTCCATCTTTGAAAATGTTCTTCCAAAATACAAATCAGTTTGTCGTTTTCTTAAATGCTTATCAAGTGCAGGACATTGTCTAACCATATTTTGTGCTTCAACAAAACCTTTTTTAGCTTGGTCTTTTTTAGTTGCAACAAAATATACTTCAGCACCACCTTCACCATCACCCATTAAAGCATACAATGATAATCCAGCACTTTCAGTTGTCTTACCATTTTTACGACCTTCAATAGTTGCACTTTCACGACATCTTCTGAATCCAGTATTCTTATCAACAAAACCAAATATTGCTTGAATTTTTGCTTTTTGAAACAATGCAAGTTCAATTGGTTGTCCAATATTCGTTCCCTGTGTTCTTCTGCAAAATGTTTCAATGAATTCTATTGGGTAAGTTGCCTTATCAATATCAAATGTCCAGTTATCACCTAATAGTTTTGGATTATCAAGTTCTTTGATTAACCATTCATATTGTTTAATAACTTTTTTTGAAGTTAAAATTTTCCCAGTTGAAATTTGTTCCCAATATTCACGAATATAATTTCTTTTTTTCATTATTGTTTCTTCTTCATGAATTCCAAGAACTCATCCTTATCTTCAACTGGTTTATTATCACCATAATTTTTAGGTAATAATGAACTTAATTGTTGAATCCCTTTAAGAAAATTAGCATACATTTTGTTGTAAGAAGTTAATGCTGGATGTTCTTTCATAAATGTCTGACTTGCATTGATTGTTGTCTTTACAAGTTCATCATTATTTATGATTGCCATCAAATCTTCCAAAGTCACAGACATAAAAGCAACATTATCAATTAGTTTTAATGCAGTCTTATATTCTTTTTCTGGTAAAGCTTTATAGATTTTCTCAAGTCTATCTTTTTCAGCTTTAATTCTTTCTTCTTTGGTCAATTCTTTCTTTTTTGCCATATTATCATTACCTTTCTTACTTAACCCCCATCATATAATAAAACCTATCTTCAGTTTTTTGAAATGGGGGCATCGGTATTTTCGTGACTATTTTTCTTCTTCAAACAGGGGGGACTTGACTAAATTTCCAAATTCATCAAATCTTAATCCATCTTCAATATCTTTTTCACTCCTACGTTTTGAATTATGGCATTCTTCACATAGCAATTGAAGGTTATCTTCATTCAAAGTAATATTAGGATCATTGATATTATCAGGTGTAATCTCTATAATATGATGAACTTGGTCACCATATTCACCACATTCTTCACAAGTCCAATGTCTTGATTGACAAACATATAATCTTAATTTCTTCCATTGACTAGAATTATAGAATGATTTTGAATATTCAAGTGCCATTTTATCAACTCCAAAATAAAAGAATAGATGTCTTTCAACCTATTCTTCACACTACCATAATAACATAAATCTAATGGGAATTTTGGGTAATTTAATATATTCTGTAAATTGTTTTTTAGTTTATAGAACCATAGAACTTTAACATATCTTTGTATTCTCATAATATCGAAATCAGAAGTAAATGTTTTATTTTCAAAGTTATCATTGAAATAATAATGATAATTATAAGGATTATTAACGTGATTAATTCCTCCACTTCTATATGTAACAATATCGCCAAATCTTATATCTTTAATCTCCATTAATCATCACCACTTTTCAAACATTTTTCTAATCGTTTAACAAAATCCCATAATGGTTTATCAAAACAAATAATATAAGTTTCTTTGAATTTATCAATCCTTCTGGATGCTTTAACAATTCTATCTGATAAATCCTTTTCTTTTTCAATTAAGTTTTCTTGTGAATATTCTTTATCAACTGTATGACAACAACATCCATTATTTATATAACAATTAGTTTTATGACATTTTGTATTTAATAATGGACTACATAAATATAAATCTTGTTTTATATCTATTTCTTTAGTCTTCATTAGTTATACCCACTGTTCCTTCTAATTCTGTCCAATAATTTTTAATGTGTAAAAATTGTAATATTTTTTGATACCACTTTAATTTAGGTTGTACATATATTTTATGTATTGTTCTTAAATCAGGTGCCATTAATTAACACCTACCTTATTAGCTTTTTTAACTTTTGCTTTATAAACTTTCCTTTTGTATGTTCCTTTAGATGAATCCCATACTTTCTTACAAAGACTTGTTTTTGCTTTAAATACTTTTTGTTTTTCTCTAAAACTCATTTTTTCCAAATCTTCATCAGATGTATTTGCTAATTGAATTGTTTTTTCTAATTTTTTATTTCTTTTTTCCAATTTATCTAACATTCTTTTCTTTCATCACCTTTCTTAAATCTTTTATAAAATCATTATATTTTTTACTTACAGTCTTTCTATCAAGTTCCATAATATTACCTATTTCTTCCCAAGTCATTAAATCAATATTTCTTAACCTTACAATTGTTCTTAATTTGGAATCTGGTATTGTTTCAATAAACTTTTCGATTTTTTCTTTTTCTTCTAAAATCAATAACATGGTTTCATAAATACGATTTTTTAATTGTATCTTTTTAATGGTCAATCTTTCTACTGGATCACTTTTACCACCTGAACCATGTATTTCATTATCAATTTTAGCTGAACCTACACCACAAGTTTCTTCTAATTCCTGTAATCTATTTTGTAAATCTTCAACTTCCTTATTAAGCCAATATAATTCATTTAATTCTTCACGTATCATAGCATCACCATTATAAATATCATTTCAAGAAATACCCAGCATAAATAACCGAATGGATTTCTTTTTTTATTCTCGAAATCTCTACTAGCACCTAATAGAAATAAAACATTAAAAACGATAAATATGGTCTTTATAACAACTTTTAACATAAAATCACCTTCCTTTTTATCAAAAGTTACACATCCGTAACCGACATCTGTAACCTTGTTTTTCCCTTATTTCATAAAGGTTTTCTTTCAAAAATTTATTAAAGGTTACACATCGAAGCCATTTTTTTATTTATATATATTTAGTAAAACAACACTTTATTAGTAATGTTTTTAAAAGACCTTTACTTAAGTTAGAAAGATGTGTAACCATCCGTAACCTTTTTTGATTTTTCCTTTATTTTATATATGTTTCCACAGGTTACACATCTAATCAAAACATCCGTAACCAATGTGTAACTAATCCGTAACTTTTTCAAAAATTCGCATAGTTTTGCCATCAATTTTTCTAATTGTGACTTTAAAACCGAAATTTTTACACATTTGTCTAGAAAATTCGATTTTACCTAATGGATTTAATCCAGATTCACGACAATATTCAGTATAATTAAGAAAAACTTCATTTGTTGTATGATTTTTAATGTCATTTTCATCATTATCACGAATAAACATTAAAATAGGATTATTCATTTCATCAAATTCTTGTAATTCACCTTATCAAATAAAAAGAACTCTTATAAAGTTCTTTCACGATATTACTATCTCACAAAAAACGGCTCATATCGGTTCATTATACATTTCTCTTCTTTTTGTAGCGGCTATATATCCTCTTACACTGACTCATTGAATAATTAACTTTGTTAGATATTTGGTACCAAGTATAATTTTTAGTATCTATCTCTTTATAGTAAATTATCAATTGTTCTATTTTATCGTATTTCTTTAATATTTTTAACTCATTATCTATCCAATCCATGTTATTTTTTATTTTTTCCTGAATTAGCTGAATATGAAAATCTAATTGATTCATTTCTTTTAAAATTTGATATTCTAACATCTTGTCTACTACTTTGCCACCATCAACAATTATCTTATTATACGATGTACTATGCAATCCCACTATTGACTCTAATGATTCTTTTTCATTTAATAATTTATTTAATTGATTAGTTAAACGTTCAACCTCATAATTTACTTCTTTTAATGTCATACCAGCCTCCACTTATTCTTATCTTCCTAAATAAAACTCTCTACATTCTTTATTTTTAAAAGCATCTGATGGTGTCATTACTTTGCAACTGTTAATTTTGTAGGTACCTAAGCCATACCCAATTCCCATACCTATCATTAATATACCTATTGTTCCTATTACATAAGTTAAAACACTATCAACCTTCATTATTTATCATCTCCTATTATTTCTTTATCCCAATTATCTATTTCTATATCAAAGCCATGTTCTTGTAATTGCTTTGTAGAAAATTCATATTGTTTACCATAAAATGTGTGTGTTGACAAATACACGTGTTCTTTAAAGTACTCGACAGTTGTCATGTTCTTTCTACAATTGCAAATAAAGTTATCTTCCTTATCTGGTTCATCACAAATAGGAACTATCCAACCAGAATAATCATTTACTATAATTTTGTATTTATCATTTGGTGAAACTTTTGATAATTCTTCCCAATTTTTAATTAGTTTTGTCATCTAATACTCCTATTATTTCTTTGTATTTTGATAAGATTTCTTCTAAAATATCTTTTTGTCCTTCTTCAACTAAATCAGGATTATCTTTTAATAATTCGATATAATCATTGATATAATTTATAAACTCTTTTTGTTGATTTTTTAATTTTGTGTTTTCTTCGAAAACTTTATTAATAAAATTTAATGTCTTATTTCGATTAATTTCTTTTGACTTTTCTTCAAATTGTTTCTTAAATTCTTGATTTTCTTTTAATAAATCATCTAAATTAAGACATCTATAACCTTTACAATAAGGTGCTCCACAATTACAATCAACAACTCTATATGTTTTTTCAAATTCTTCCTCTGTTATTTTATCTATTTCACATCTTTGTTTTACAAATTCTTCTCTAGTCATTTACTCATCACTCCTCTACTTTCTCTAACTCATAAACTTTTCTATTTAATTTATCAATATCTTTAAATGAACAAGCATAATCGGTTTTGATATTAACTAACCAGTAATCATTTTCTTCGACTTCAATGCCATCTTCTCCAAAAAATAGACCTTCATTTTCTTTAAAATCCTCGTATGTACCAAACCATCTTTCAATATAATCTTTTAATTGATGATAATTATTCTTTAATATTTTAATAAGTTCATCATACGTAAATAATAAACAATTAAGCCCAAAAGTTTCTTTATTGTCTAATCTCCTTAAAAGTTTTAAATATTGGTCTTGTTGATATTTAATAGTGTTATCACACATTTCAATTGTATTATTAAGCCTATCTACTTCGTCTTGTTGTAGGTTTACTTTTTTAACAACTATTTCTCTGTTCATTTACTATCACTTCCTTGTTCTATTTCTTGCATTTCATTATATATTTCATCATAAACGTATTCATCTTCTCCTACAGCTCTTTCACTTTTATCGTTAAGATATGCTTTTAACTTATTCCAATTATCCTCTAACTTTTTATACTCTTCTTCTCTAGCACTTATTTGTATTTTAAGTTTTTCATTTTCTTGTTGTAATTGTTCTATTAGTTGTTCATAAACTTCTATCTGTATATCTTTACCATTACTGTCTAAATTAAAATTATCGGATGTAATATTACCTATATTCATTCTGACACCTCTTTTAATAACTTTAATAAGTCCCTGGTTTGCCACTCATTTAATTCTAAAAACCCATCTTTTCTTATATGTTGTTTAATTAATTCATATATTTTATCAATAATCTCTTTCTGCTTTTTACATTTACTTTCTAAATAATCTATATAATCAAATATTCTTTTAGCTTCACTAACTTCTAACGGATATTCATTATGTATCCTGTCATCTTGATAATACAAAATTTCATAAGATGTTGGATTCTCTATAAAAAATTTTATCTCTGGAAATTTATCACTTATTTTCATATTTTTACCTTCTTTCTTTTTTAATTAGAATAATATTCACAGATAAACCTTGTATCACAATTTGCACAAGTAACTTCTATTCTTTCGTCAGCTTCTATATCATCCAGCTCAACAATAGCATTACAAGTTGGACAATTAACTTCAGCATTTACAATAGCAATTTGATTTATATTTGTGTCTTCGATTTCTACAAACGGAACAAAGTCTGGGCATCTTTTTAATGGTACAGTTATACCTCTAATAGAGCAATTAATTTTTCCGTTAAGCAATTACCTAACAGCATAAGCACATTTACCTAATTCGCATTTACACATATTAACCTTCCTCTAACTTTCCAAACTCTTTTTCATATAAAGTAACTTCATTTAATTCTACTAATATTTCTTTAACTTCTTCTTCAGTTAAAATGACTAATTCATTAATATCTCTATAGCCAGTATCTAAAGCCTTGCTTGTATATCTTAAGTACGTTCCTTTAGTAGTTTTTAAAATTTTTGCTTCATACCAAACATAATAATTAGCAAATAAACCTTTTTTTAAAATCCTACGATGATATGTAAATATTGATTTACATTTATCTGTATCATAAATTTTGTTATTTATAATTGCTTTCATTTCTTTCCTCCAAATATTTTGCTAGTCTTGGATCTGAATCAGTTATTGCTCTTAATGCGTTTTGAAAATTACTGTAATTTATTTTATTTTGTTTTTTTAAATTTATATATTTGATTGTAAGTATTCCTGAATATAGTATTAATAATTCTATAATAATTACCTGTTCCATATACCCTCCTAAAATTCATATATTTGATGCAATAGAACCTGATATTATATTGCACCAAGTATTTTTCATTTCATTCTTATTTTATCTACCTCAAAGGCGTACTTTCTTATTAAAATAGTTTTTCAATTTTTTTAATCATTTTTCATGCTATAATCTAAGTATAGAAAGGAATGAATTAAAACAGATGAATGATAAAAATGACAAGGATATAGATGAACTAATAACTAAAATTTCAAATCTCTTACGTTCTTCTAATTATCCAAATAGAGTCTTTATCAACGAAAGTATAATAAGACAGTACATAGAGGAATTTTTAAATAAGATTAAATAATTCCTTTTTTTATTAGTTCTAAATGTTCTTCTCTGTACCTATTAAGCTCTGATATCAATTGGTCATAATATGAATTAACAAAATCAATATCGTTGCTGAATCCTTTAACAAAGAACTTAGCATTATATTCTATTGCTTCAATTTGATTATTTTCATTAGCATATAAAGTAATGTCTGTTTCTCTATCATTATTTTTTGTATAAGTGATTCCTGTGTTATATTTAATAAAACCCTCTTTTTCTAATTCATTATCTTTCATCTATTTTTCCCTTCTTTTTTGCAAATTCTTTTAACGCAATCCATTGTAATAAAATTTTAAACCCTTCTTGTTCAAGTTCATCTACCCAACGTCCGTTACATAAATCAACCCACTCTTTATTCTCTTGATATGATTTAATGCCTCTATCCTTGATATATTGATTTTTATCAAAAATCTTCTCTAGTTTATTCATAAGTATCATCTTCACGTACTAATTCAGCTAATTCTGTTAGATCAACAACGCCTTTGAACATTTGCTCTATTCTTTGTAACTTTAGTTCTCTTTTAATTAGAAATTCAATTTCTTCTTCTGATAAATTATTAATGTTTTTCTTGTCATGTGTAATATCTTCTTCTATTGTTAATTCATAATTAGCCATCATTTCTTTTAATATTAAATCTGTAAACTCTTTTTTTTGAGTTTTTCTCATATTCTTAAAACTTTCGATTAAAAAATTTTTTTCTATCATTTTTACCTCCTAAAATTTAACATTTCTTAGTTTCAATTCTTTTTCATTATTGGTTAATTTAGTATAAATCCTAGCTGTTTCAATTGAACTGTGTCCAAGTATGTCAGCAAGTCCAGCAATATCACTAGGATAAGTTTCTAAGTAACACCTAGCAAAATAATGTCTAAACGCATGTGGATGTACATGTTCCTTATTAACTCTTGCCATACCAGCTAATTTTTTAAGTCTACGATAAATTGTTGAATGTGCATAAGATTTTTTAGTGTCAGGATTAAATATTATTAGACCTGATTTAATCTTATGATCTCTACAATATTTCCTTAGTAGTCTTAATAAATCTAACTTAACTGATATTTCTCTTTCTTTTCCTTTATTTCTGATTGACATTGTTTTATCTATTGTCTCAACTTTAAAGAATGATAATTCTGATATACGAATACCTGTTTCACCCAGAATTCTTAAAATTAAATAATTATCTTCTTGACCATATTTCTTTGCTATTCTAAGCAACCGATGGTAGTCTGATTTACTCAAAGAATATTCAAGTGAAAATCTCTTTTGCTGCTTAATGATCTTCACACACAAGTCTTTTCTATCAATAAACTTAAAGAACTTATTTAGTATTATTAAATAACCATTAGTAGTATTAGCTAAGAACTCATCAACGGTATCTAATTTATTCTTAAATTCTTTAACAGTTTTTTTATTTAATTCTTTATCTTTTGTATATTCTATAAAAGAATTTATATTAGCTTTATATTTCATGATGGTAGCTTCTGATTTTTCTTCATCTTCCATCCTTTCAATAAATTCTTCTAATTTTTCTTCTAAATCCATCTTTACCAACTCCCATTAAATTTTGAAATCAAACTCAGCAAGTGCAAACTCATTTCAATTTTTTTACCGAAGGAGGCGATGAAAGAATGAAGTTAGATTAAAATACAATAAGTACAACTTGCTTTTTAAATAAAATTACTTATTATAAGAATTAATTATTTCTGTTTCTATTTCTTTTCTTAGATTGCCTACAATCGGATGTACTATGTCATAATACTTGTCATTAGATCCTTTATAATTTGGAAAAGCTATAAATAAGCCGTTATTACCTTGAATTAATTTTAAATTATGAATTGCTAAGCTATCATCCAAGATAATCGTTGCAAAAGCCTTTAGATTCTCTTGATTATCAATTTTCTTCAAATTTACACTAGTTACTTTCATTTCTAATTTCTTCCCTTCTTAAGTAATTTTTTACATTTTTTGAACTTGATAAAACTTTAACCTTTTCATTTAATTTTACTAAGGAAGCTTGAAGTACTTCTTTTTCTTCTTTATTTTTCTTCAATTCTTTGCGTAAATTAATAACTTCTTTAGCAAGAATGGTATTATCAGTATTTCTTTGATTAAAATCAGAAGTTAACTTTGATATATTCTCATTTAGATTAGATATCTCACTAGATAATACTTGATTATCTTCTTTTAATTTATTATTGTACTTTGTAAGTCCTCCTAAGCGAGCAGACCACTGCTTAACTGATTTTTCTTTATCTTCTATTAATACTTCTAAATTCTTATTCTTTAAAATTAAAGTATTATTTGATGCTACCAAATCTTCGTTAGATAATTTTAATTCTTCATTTTTTTTGCAAGCATGAATTAGTCTTTTTCTTAAATCAAACTCTCTTCTTTCACTTTCGTTTCTTTCTCTTTGTAAATCCTCATATTCTTTATTTCTTAAGATTTTCATATTATTTCTATTTCCTCCTCTTTATTCTCTTCTATTTTTATTAATGAGCTAATTGCCATAAGCAACCATTTATTTTCATTCTCTAACCTTGCATTTTCAGCGGTTAAGCCTCTGTTTTGGTTAATTAGCTCTTGCTTATCTTTCATAACACTAGTCATGAATTTATCAAATGGTATTTTTAAATAGTGCTCTGAAACATATACATGATCATCCATACTAACTATTCCTCCATCTATTTTGATAGTTTTTATTTGTACCAACCTCATCAAATCTTTGATTTTTAGGATTATATTCAAGTGTTAATATTCCAGTTTGACCATTACGATTCTTACCAATAATTACCTCTATTTCTTCAATATCCGAGTGAATCCCCTTGTAATAATTTTCATTGTGCAGCATTAATACCGTAGTAGCAGACTGTTCTAATTCACCAGTATCTTTCAGATCACTAATCCTAGGTTTTTTATCCTTATCCTTTTCAGAATTTCTATTTATCTGTGCAGCTAAGAATATAGTGCAGTTATAGTCTAGTGATATTTGCCTTAGCTCTTTAACAATTGCTGTCATTTTTTCGTAAAGGGATATACTTTTTTCATTCGAGCCAATCAGTCCAGCATAATCAATAAATGCTAAAGTATGCCCGTTTTTACTCTCCTCAATAATTCTCTTACGAATACTAGCAATTGTTTGGCTTCTACTAATTACTTTAATATTTTTACTAGCTATTTCAGTAGCACCTTCTAGTAACATTTCCTTTTGATAATCAGTAGCTGGATTGTCATGATATTCAATTGGAATTTTTGTATTTATTCCAACAAGTCTTTGATAAATCTGCTTATCAGCCATTTCCATACTGAATAAAATACAATTATAATCATTAGCTAAGTCTTCTAGTAAATTTAATAAGAACCCAGTCTTACCTGTACCAGGACGGCCAGCAATAATAACTAAGTCATGTTCTTGTATGTTTGAATATTTAGCTAGTTTATTAAATCTGAATTTAATGTTTTTATTCTTAGAATTTATTAGTTTAAATATCTCGTTACTTGTTAATTTATTTGCTGAAGATTTAATTGTTAAAGCTTCAAACTTATGAATATCTGCAAGCAACTCATCTTGGGTTATTTTACTGTTTTTGAACTTATCTATCGAGCCTAGAATCAGTCTATTCACATATTTCTCAAATAAAATTTCTTGATTATACTCAAAGTCAGTTCCCATAGCATCAGTACTAATCTTGACTACCTTTGATAAGATTCTATCTTGTGTAAATCTCTGATTAAACAAATGCTTGTACTTTTCAAACAAACCAGTTAAACTTATCGTCTTATCATCACTATACTGCCTTTTTAAAAGTTTAAAGATAAATTGATTATCAGCATCTTCAAAGTGTTCATCTGAGATGACTAGTTTTGCAACGTTATCAGGTTCTAAGATTAAACTACCAAGTATTTCTTCTTCAATTCCCAGCATTATTCTAAACTCCTGTAATAACTCACATCAGAGGTATCAACGTCTTCCTCTTTTTCTCTTCGTTGCTTTAGTTTGTTTTTAATGTCATTAACGGTCTTTAAACCTTGCTTATCCCACTCGTAAAGTATTTTATCTGTGTATTTAATGCTATTTACTTGATTTAGAACAGTCTCATCAACTGCCAGCTTAATAATTTCTTCAGAATAATCCCAAGATTTTATTAGTTCTATCTCTGCTGGAGCTAAAGTTCTACCAAATTGCTCTTCTGTGTATTCATATACATTTACATTACCATTACCATTTACATTATCATTTACATTTACATTAGGTTTTTCATTTTGAAACCTATGGTTTTCACTTTGAAACCTATGGTTTTTATTTTCTAAACCAGTGCTTTTTTCATAATTTTCTTCTTCAATATCATTGGTTTTTCCAGCTGACTTTTCTACATTTTCACTCTTTTTTGAAGGTCTACCTCCTTTTTTACCACCGTTTCTCCTTTTAACATTAGCATCAATTTGTGGCTTAATTAATTTAAATAATAATTTAATTTCTTTAGGTAAATTAGTCTCATCTAATTCACCAGTTAAGGCATAATCTATAATTGCCTCGTAAAAGGCTAATCTACCTTTTTCTTCCATATCCTTACCGACTTCCCTGAAACTGTCATAAAATATAAAACTTTCTTGCATTTTTGATTTATTCCTTTCTGTTTGATTATTTTTTAATTCATTGATACTAAAAATAAGGTATTGCATTTTATCTTACTTCTCTATTAAACTTAGAGAAAAGGAGGTGAACTTATGGGAAAAGTTAATATTGATTTTCAAAATCCGAACTTAATTGCTCTTGAAATGACCAAATTATTTTTTGAAAAAAATCCAAATATTTTTGAAGATGATGATAGTAATATGCTCATTTCCGGTGCGTTTTTAAGACAATACTGTTTGTTTTGCGATTGTTTAAATAGTATTGCAGATAAGCCAGAAATTATATCAGATAAAGAAGATTAATTCTTCTTTTTTCTTTGATGTTTTAACTTTTCTCTTATTTTCATCAAATTTTCTTTTGGCGTCATATATTTAGCTTTTTCACTAATTTTTACATTAAATTTATTTTTTTTTGAATTAAGCATCATTACCTCCTACTTAGAAATTTTCTTTAAATAACTTATATTAATTTTGTAAAAATTAACCACTTCTTGCATTGGAACTAATCTACTTGGTAGTTTGGTACCATCAGATGTTATTAACTCTGTAAGAGTGTTAAAATCAGCTCTAGCGTATGCTATACACTTTCCACTAAGTAAAGCCATATCATTAGCTGTAGCCCACTGCTTGTTAAGTATTTCTAGCATTTCAGAAGCTGTAAGTAATTTTTTCTTTGTTCCCATTTTTATCTACCTCTTATCATATAGTTCCTAACCTCTGTATAACTACAAGTTCCACCTTTATCGGCATCACATTTCTTTCCCCATTTTTCAAAATCATCAGCTTTATTACATAATAAATGAGCTAAAAATATAAATGTAATTATCATTACAATAATAATCATTAAATCTTTAACCCAACTTTTTAATCTTAACTTTCTTTTCATTTTCATCAATCCTTCCGTTTTTAGCCTCGCCAGACCTTTATACTTTTCTTTTATTTGCTGTGCATATTTTCACAAACATTTCTAAAAAAAATATCCAAAGGAACATTGTATAGTTCCAATAATTTTTCAACCGTTTCTAAAGAGTAATTAAATTCTCCTGATTCACATTTTCTTATAGTTTCATAGGATACATTTAATTTGTGAGAAACTTCTTTTCTAGTTAAACCACATCTGATTCTAGCTGCTTGTAATTCTTTAGAAATTAAATTAATCATGTTCTAATACCTCCTATCTACCTCAATTATATGTGCATATCTTCACGATGTCAATATTTTTTTGTGCATTTTTTCACTTTGTGATTGTATTTTACAACCAATATGGTAAAATATTAGTGAAAGGAGGTATCTATAGTGGCAAAATATTTCAATAATAATTTAAAACACATCAGAGCTATTCTCAATATTTCTCAACAACAAATAGCAGATGAAATTAAAGTTGATCGTTCATCTATTTCACGATGGGAAAAAGGAGAAATAGATACTCCACTCGAAGCGGCTATGAATATAGCAGATTATTTTAACATTAAATATGATTGTTTTTTCGGAAAAGATTTATCGAAAACAAAAAAAGACGATTTAGTAAAGTATTTTAACCAACAAAATTAATTGATATATCAATTTAATTAAAAGGAAAGTTGAGGCAAATTATGAATACAAGAATCAGAACTATTAATAAAATTGGAAAGGGAAAATATATTACTACAAGTTGGAAAGTAAGTGACTATTTAATTTGTAATATCTTATATTTTATACTTATCTATCCATATTATTTGATTTTTAAATATTTATTTTATCTGCCAATAAAGTGGTGTGTTAATAAAATAATTGAATTAATCAAAAATAGACAAAAATAAAAAAAAAGACCTCGTACCGTTAATACGAGATCAAAATGAAAAACCATAAAAGTCTGGCGAGACTCAAAACAAAATACCAATAGGATTGATATAATGCCTATGATTTTTCTATTACATTATATCAAATCTTCTATTGGATTTCAATAGAAAGGATGATAAAAAAATGCCTGTTTATCAAAAGAAAAATAAAGAAGGAAAAATATTAAAGGACACCAAAGGTAACAGTTGGTACTACAGATGTTATTATATAGATATTTACGGAAATAAAAAACAAAGAGAAAGTAAAAAGTTCAAGTCTAAAGGCGAAGCTATTAAAGCTGAAGCTGAATTTCTAACATCAATAAAAAATGCTAATGAATTAGACATAAACGTTAGTTTTACAACAGTTTATGATAGTTGGTTAGAATACAAAATGAATAAAGTTAAAATTACCACTTACTACTGTTTAAAGAAAAAAATAGATAAACATATACTAGATTTTTTTAAAGATTATAAACTACATTCTATAAAATTAAATATACTTAATAATTGGAAAAAACATTTAATGGCTAAAAATTTATCTATAAATACTATAAATGCTCTAATCGGTTATCTGGTAGAAATATTAAAGTATGCTAATATTTATTATGAATATGATATTAAATTAGCTAATTATCTTACTAAGGTTAGAGACGATTCACCTAAGCAGATAAAAAAAGAGAGTGAAACTAATTTCTGGACTATAGAAGAATTTAATACGTTTATATCTGCTGTAGACAATAATTTTTATAAAATTGTGTTTATATTTTTATATAGAACTGGTTTGAGAATTGGTGAATTGATGGCACTGAATTGGAATGATATTGACTTTAATAAAAAGACTTTATCAATTAATAAATCATTAAGTCACGATAGTTTTGATCAGGCTTCAATAATAGTATCTCCTAAAACTAACAACTCAATTAGAATTATTGATATTGATGATTATCTGATTGAACTACTAAAGAAATATAAAAAGGAAGAAAGTAAAATATATGGTTTTGAAAATCAGTGGTTTATATTTGGAGGTGTAAAACATCTTGGACTAACTACCCTACGTCGACATTTGAATATCTATATTAAAAAAGCAAATGTAAAAAAGATAACAATACACGGCTTTAGGCACTCACACGTAAGTATGTTAATTTATCTTGGCTGTGATATAAAGGATGTTGCTGAAAGAATTGGTGATACTATACAAATGGTTGAATCAACTTATTATCATATGTTTCCAACCAAAAAGAAAAAGACACTTGATAAACTTAACAGTCTAAAAATATAACAGTATACAGATAGGCTATTTTTATGCTCTATCTTTTTTATTGATAAGACTTATATAGTAGAATTTTTCTCTTAATTTACCTCTTATTTACCTCTTAAAAAATTAAAATAATTTATTTTATTATAAATTCTAATCTTCTAATTTGTTGTAAAATCAAGGTTTTTGTTAATTTTTGAAGATTAATGAAGTCTATTTTTCTTTCTCCTCATCCGCTCCATAGTGAAATCTGCTCGAACTTTTCGAGTTTTGATAAATAACTAATCTGAAATGGATTAGTTTTTTTGTTATATAAAGAAGCCCCTTTTATATTAAATATAGAAGCAAAAGAATTAAAAAAATAACAATAAATTTACTTTCAAAAAAAAGACTAGTTATATTTCAAACTAATCTCACTAGCAAATTGTAATCTATTTAACAATAAAATTATTTATAAAATCTTAATACTTTATCATTGTTATCCAAATAACAAGCAAAGATGCCTTTTTCATTGTATGCAGCTTTACCAGAAGTTGATTTAGTTTTTTCTTTCTTTAGTAACTCACCATCATCATAATTGCTAGTTTTATGTACATGGATAACCATATAATCATCAAATACTATTCAACATTCTTTAAAGATTCAACCATATCAATATTCTTTAAATTAAAATGGGTCACAACAATAACAATAACAGTAAAAATAATAGTAATTAAAGCTGAAAAAACATAACTTAAAAGAAACACTTCTCTATCAAACATTAAATAATCAGGTTCACAAGTAGAAATAATATAATGACATAAATAAGAGCCAGATGAAAGACCAATTAATATGCCAAGTATTGTCAATATAATAGTTTCTCTATTTATATATTTATCAACTTCTTTAACATAAAAACCTAACACTTTAAGTGTAGCTATTTCCCTTTTTCTTTCACTAATATTTATATTAGACAAATTGTATAAAACCACAAAAGCTAACATTGCTGCTGCAATAATTAAAATAGCCACTATAGAATCAATAGATGATAACATATCATTTAACGCATCTTTCACATCACTATTATTAATAATAGAAACAGCATCCTTACTAGCAATATACTTCATATCAAAATCATTACTATCATCTGAAGTACACTCATTTAAATCTATTAGAAAAGAATTTACTTTATAATTACCAAACAAACTATTATAAGTATTCTTATTTACGTACATATACTGATTAATATAATTTTTAACAATATAAGATACTTTTATAGTATAACTATTATTTTCATTATCAAGTAAAGTAATATCATCTCCGATAGATACATTTAAAAGTTTCGCAGTTTTTTCACTAATTACACAACTATCATCTAATATATCATCATAAATTTTATCTTCATTCTTATAATCAATTAAAGAAACAACCTCATTAAACCTATTAAAATCATTTGGTACTATCAAAGATACATCTTGTTTTATATCACCTTTTAAAACACTAATACTTTGATAATTAACATCTACTGCTTTATTAACAATTTCTTCATTATTAATTTTATTAAGTAACTTTTCATAATCACCATTTTCATTAATAATCATCATTTTATCATATTTAAATATTTTACTATATTGATAATCATTTATATTTTTAATAGAATCTTTTAAACCAAAACCTGCCAAAATAAGTGCTGTACATCCAGCAATTCCCAAAATAGTTGTTAAGACTCTAGATTTATATCTAAAAATATTTCTAATAGTTATTTTATCAGAAAATTTAAGTCTTTTCCAAATAAATGATATTTTTTCAAGTAATATTTTTCTACCAGATTTAGGTACTTTAGGTCTCATTAAATTTGCAGGAACATCTTTTAAATTATAAATACATATAAAACATGCTGTACCACAAATACATAATATACATATCCAAAAACCAATCATATTATATGCACTATTAATTGAATATATAAATATCGGTATATTAAATAATTTTTTATAAATATTCCAAATAACATAAGGAATTGAATAAGAACCAATAAAAACACCTAAAATACCCCCAATAACAGTTGCTAAAAGTGAATAAATAACATATTTTAAAGTAATATAAAAATTATTATAACCCAAAGATTTTAATGTACCATTTTCAGTTCTATCTTCTTCAATCATCCTCATCATTGAAATAAGACTAACTAAAACAGCAATTACAAAAAATATTAAAGGAAAAACATTTCCTAAATTCTTTATATTATCACTTGCATTAATTAGTTCTTTATATGAATTATTATCTAACCTATCGTAAAGATACCAATGTGGTTTAACAAGTTCATTTTCATTTATACTTATGTCATATAACTCATTATATTTTTCATCTTCTCTTTCTTTTTTTATAACATCAATCTTATTAATAGCATCATCAATAACATTTTTATATTCTTTACTATTAGTTAGCATATTTTTAGTATTATTTAAAGTTATATAAATAGCACTATAATAATCACTTTTTAATACATCTTCCAAAGTATAAGCATAATAATTAACTTTACCACTACCTAAATTAGTACTAGGTCTTTCAGAAGAAAAATACAAAGGACTTATAACAGTTCCTACTATTTTTTTATTACTACCCAAAATATTAATAGAATCTCCAATACTTAAATTATTATCTAAAAGCATCTTTTTTTCAACAACAATTTCATTATTACCATTAGGTAAACTACCATTTTCTAAATAAACTTTATTAATACTATTATTTAACCCCATTACTTTAACAACATATTGTTCATTATTTAACTTTAAATAAGTATCTGTTTCATATGAACCAATTACTTTATCAAATCCACCTATTTTAGATAAACTATTTATATCTTTATCATCAAGTCCAAGATTAGAAACAACTTTTATATCATAAACATTATTATCATCATAAAACTTATCTAAAGTTTTAAGTATATCTGGACTGCAAGCTTCAATCCCTGCATAAAAACCAATTCCAAGAAGGGCCATAGATAATAAAGATAAAAACCTTTTATAATTTTGCTTTATCTTCATAAATATATGTTTAAATAACATAGTTTTCATTTTACCACTCAATATCCTTTATATCCATAGGTTTTTCATTAATAATGATATCACTAACAGAACCATTTTTAAACTTTATAACTTTATCAGCCATTGGACTAATCGCAGAGTTATGTGTAATAATTACAACCGTCATATGTTCTAATCTACATGTATCTTGAAGCAATTTAAGTATTTGTTTACCGGTTTTATAATCTAAGGCCCCCGTAGGTTCATCACATAACAAAAGCTTAGGATTTTTACAAATAGCTCTAGCAATTGCAACCCTTTGTTGTTCTCCCCCACTAAGTTGAGCTGGAAAATTATTCATTCTATCTCTAAGTCCAACTTTATTTAATATTTCCTCTGGTTTTAAAGAATTTTTACAAAGCTGAGTGGCAAGCTCTACATTTTCAATAACAGTTAAATTTTGTATTAAATTATAAAATTGAAAAACAAAACCAATATCATTTCTTCGATACTTTATTAAATTCTTACCAGTTAATTTATTAACACATTTACCATCAACATAAACATTTCCACTTGTTAAAGTATCCATACCTCCCAAAATATTTAAACAAGTTGTTTTACCAGCCCCAGAAGGACCTAAAATACAAACAAGTTCTCCTTTTTCTATTTCAAAAGATGTATTAGATAAAGCTTTTATTTCAACTTCACCCATTTTATACACTTTATTTACATTTTTAAATTCTATATAAGCCATAATAATCCTCCATTTTACTTATTTAACCTATTTTTAACAGATTCAGCCATTTTTCTTTTTCCTTTCGTAGGAGCAAACTTTTTAACAACAGAACTTTTTCTATTGTTTTTAAGTCCTATATAAGCAAAAATACTAAAACAAACAGCACCGATAAAATTAACAAATAAATCCTTCATCGTATCATTTAAACCAATATCTAAATAACCATCATTAACAGTATAAAGTAAATTACCATCAGTATCATATATTAAAGTTTTACCAATATTATCTAAAATAACAGGTTTATTTTCACCACTAGGATTCATTGCAACCGAAGATACACTTGTAATAATAGTATCTTTTTGCATATCAAACTTTAAAAATTTATCTCCTCCATATTCAAAAAACTCCCATAAAGTACCAATAGTCATTGAAAAACTAAAAGCAACTAAACACAGATAAAATGGGGATAAATTAATATCTTTACTATTTTTATTAAGTAAATCCACTAATGAAAAGCCAACCGCAGTGGCTAAAAAACCATTAATAGTGTGCAAACAAGTATCCCAATGAGGAATTATACCATAAAAATTATTTATTTCTCCAAGTATTTCTGAAGAGAAAATAAACAAATAAATACTAATCTCTAAACCATCAGGTAATGTTATTTCATATTTATTTTGAATAAATAATGGAGCAAATAATAAGACAAGTGATAATAAACAGAGTAAAGCATTATTAAAATTTCCTCTTAGTATTTGTAAGATCATACATAATATAACCAAAAATCTTAATATTAAATATATAGCTAAAGAACTTCTTTTAGTTTCTTTATAAGCCATTTTTATTAATTTTTGTACATTAATTTTTTTCTTCATAATTATCAATTCCTTTATTTAGCACATATACTTTGTGTTTCAAGTGGTACTTTATAAGTAGTTATATTTTTACTACTATCAATTGCATTTATTAACAAATATAAATTATTATGTTCATCACAAGTTTTTTTATAATTATTAACTGTAAAAGTAACATTTTCTAAAAACTTTTCTAATTTAATTTTCTTACCATCACTATATTCATAAGAACTAATCCTTTTTTCTACATCCTCATGTGACTCATATAACATGCATTCTATTTTTTCATATTCTTTAGTATCATCTCCGCCACAATACTTAATATTGGTAATATAAATAGCACTTTTCTTATCATTATAAGCAATACTACCAGAAATATTAAAAGCATCACAAGTACTAGATATTGTTTTAAAACTAAAATCATCATCAATTTTATTTACAAATAAAATTATTAAAAATAACACCACAAATAAACATATAACACCAATAATTATGTATTTCTTATTATTTTTTTATTTTTCATAACGCACCTCACTATAAGAATTATATCATATGTAATAAAGATTTTGTATAATTTCATTTTAAAAAAACAAATGATACAATTAATTTATCAGAGAGATTTAATCAAATCTTATAGTCTTAATTTGGTAAACGTGCATAGTTAAGGCTCCATTGAGGAATCTGTTCGGAAAATCCGAACTTACATATATGAATCATTCGAAAGAATGATTTTTTTGTGTTTATAAATCATCCATCCAAAAAAGAAAGGATGGTGAAAATAATGAAACAATTTAATGTTTACAAGTCAACAATGAAATATTTAACAGATAAAAACTTATCTTTAAATGCTAAAGGTTTCTTAACTATTATTTTATTTAATGATGGAATTATTGGATTAGACATTCAAAAATATTGTACTGATAATAAAGAAACAATAAAAGATGCTTTACTGGAACTAAGAATCAACAAATATATTAAGTACGATTCAGAATCTAAAAAATTAATAGTTGCTCCTGTTCCATATACTGAATGGGATGAAGATTTAAGATAAGAAAGGATTTTATTTATGTTAAATATTATTACAAAAGAAGTTCCAATTGACGAAGAACTTCAATCAAAGATTCAATTTATTTGTGATTTTTGTAATGTTAAACCAATTTTTATTAACGGTTCTATTCGTAAAATTGAAAAAACAAATATTAATTATATTGAGCCAAATAAAATAATAATTAAAAGTACTACTTTTCTTGCATTTAATCATAACAAAGATGTATATGTAGAAAACTTACAAAAACGCATTAATATTAGTGACTTACAAGAATATATTAAAAGTTTGTAAGCTATTGACATTGTTTTCAAAAATGATATTATAAATAACCAATGAAAGAGTATTCTCTAGAAAGAGAGGTACATCTATGATAAAATATATATGTAAACAAAATTTTATAATAATTAACGTTTTGAGGAGTCAGTAGTATTTAGACTTTACTAATACTACTTTCTCCTCTTTTTTTGTAAAGGAGTTGAGTTTATGGGAATATTAAATAACGACATTAAAGTTCGTGCTGGTCTTTATATGAGGGTATCAACTGAAGACCAAGCTCGTGAAGGATTTAGTTTACCAGAGCAAAAAGAACGATTAGAAGCTTACTGCAAGTTAAATAATTTTGAAATAGTAGATTATTATGAAGATGCTGGTATTAGTGCTAAAAAAGGAAACTATAGGCCTGAATGGGAAAGATTAAAAGAAGATATTAAAAGCAAAAAAATTAATACAATGATTGCTTTAAAACAAGATAGAATCACTAGAAGTATTTATGATTGGGAAAATATATTAAGTTTTTTGGAAGAAAATGAAGCTTATTTAGATTTTGTATATGATGATATTAATACCACTACTTCAAATGGAAGAATGATTTCACGTATTATGATGAGTGTATCTCAAAATGAAATAGAAAGAACTTCTGAAAGAACTAAAGTTGGACTTGCTGGTGCAATAAAACAAGGACACATTCCACATCAAGCACCAATTGGTTATAAACATGTAGATAAAATGCTTGTTCCTGATGAATCAACTAAAGATATTGTTATTAGAATTTTTAATTTGTATCATAATGGATTATCATATCAAAAAATTGCTAATTTATTTAAAGAAGAAAAAGTTCTAGGTAAAGAAAATTGGAGAGATAATACAATTTTGCATATTATTGAAAATGAAATATATAAAGGAGATTTCATTCATGGTAAAAGAACTAAAAATCCTACATATTATGAAAACGTTGTTGAACCAATTATTAGTAAAGAATTATGGGAAGAATGTCAACATCAAAAAAGAAATAACTCAAGAGCATATTCTAGAACTTTGACTTATATATTTTTACAAAAATGTCTATGCCCTAAATGTGGAAGAATTTTAGGTGGAAAAGCATGTAAGAAAAAAGGTAATGAATATTTCTATTATTATTGCAGGGATTGTAAATTAAATATAAAAGAATCAGAAATTGAAAGAGGTTTTAAAGAAGTTGTTGATCAACTAACCGAATATGATTCGATTGTTAATCAGTTCTTTGTTCCAATGGTAATTAAAAATTTCGACGAACCAAGAGACAAAATATATAAGGAAATTAATACACAAAAACAAAGATTAGAAAGAGCTAAGCTTGCTTACGTAGATGGTGCATTTACTCTTGATGATTATAAAGAAAATGCAAAAATAATTGAAGATACAATTAAATCACTGGAAGAAAAAATAAATACTGCTGATAAATTTGAAGTATTTAATTATTCAGCAAAAGACATATTGATATCTCGTGATATCGCATTTATAAATAGTAAGCTTCATCCTGATGAATATCAAGAAAGAATTAAAACTTGGAATAAAAGAACTCGTGAAGAAAAAGCAACTTTAGTTATGAATTATGTAGATACTATTGAACTTGAATTAGTTGGAAAAGAATGCTTTGTTAAAAATATCAACTTTAGAGAATCAATTGCAAAACCATGCAACGAACTATATGATAAAGGTTATATTGATAGACCAACTCCTGCTGTATTTGGAAATGTTGTTGGAGAATTAAGGTTTAGTAATTACTTACCTGAAGAAGAAGTTGTAGAAATTGTTATGAGACTTAAAAATTTCTACAACGTATCTTATACTGAAGCAACATACTATGTTAAAAATCAAGTTTTCTTTTTTAACTTTATAAAAGATAATTCTGCTATTGTAAGAGTATTCCCATTAGAAGATTATTATAAAAAGGATCCAGAAGTAAAAATGGAAGAATATAGATTCGGAATTATATATATCAAGGAAGATAACATTGTTGTAACTAAAAATAAAGATGAGTTAGATAAATTATTTAACTACATTCCTACCGAGACATCTTTTACACCTTTAAGAGATTTAAAAGATGTTCCTAGTAAACCTATTAAAATGGAATTAATAAAAAAATAAAATATGTGGCACGTTTTGTTGAACTTGTTCAATGAAAGTGGCGATAGTATTTTATATCAATTCTTTATGTAGTTTTATTTCATTACAAAGTTTTGAAATATTACGAAATAAAGCAAACGGATTCTAAGGTGTTAAACCTTAGCCCACTGGTATCTTGTTAGTATGACAAGATACCTAGGGGGTTATATATTATGTCAAAACAAAATATACCTAAAAAAGGATGGTGATAAAATGGAAGAACTTTCTTACTCTTTCCATATTGGAAGTGATAAAAACAAGAAAAATAGTGTAAGATTAACATCAAAAAATAATGTTAGTGGAACTAATTCTATGAGTAATAATGCTATTCAAAATGCTAAACAATTATCAACAGCTGATAAACATAACTATAGAAAATATGATAATAGACAAGATGAAATTGTGGTTATAAAAGGAACTACTTCACTATATAATGATGTACTGCATTTTTATAAAAATGAATTTGAAGAAGCAAGATTAGAATATAACAATAATTAAACAAGAGATGACAGAAAAATAGATGATTATTTCAAAAAAATTAGTAATAATTCAAAAAGTGATTTAGCAGTACAAATAATAATTGAACTTGGAAATAAAAAATTCTGGGATACTAAATCAATGACATATAAGCATAAAATGACAAATGTTTTTATAAAACAAGTTGATGATTTAGAACTATTACTTCCAAACTTTAAAATCTGTAGTGCTATTATTCATTATGATGAAACTTCTCCACACCTTCATATAGTTGGTGTACCCATAAAATACAATTGTAAAACTGGTATGTCTATTCAAGTTGGTAAAACTGATGTTTTTACGAGAAATTCCCTAAAAGAATTACAAGATAAAATGAGAATTTTATGTATTGAAGAATATAATAAAGAATACGATTTAGATGCTACTCTAAAGAGAAAATTAAAAGGTAGAAATAAAGATATTCATGTATCTGATATGATTAATTATCAAGACACTAAAGATTTGATTGAAAAAAATCAAAAGAATCTTGAAATCATTAATAACAATTCTATTGAACTTGATAAAGACACAATCAATATAAAAGATAAAATATTAAGTCTTAAAAAAGCATCATTAAAAAAAGACACCTATCTCCTATCAAACGAAGATAAAAAAATATTAGAAAACTATATTGATAAAATTGATAAAACTAATAACGAATATAAAAAAATAAATAGTCTTTCTTCTTCACTTAATAGTTTAAATCAAACCATAAAAGAAGATAAAAAAGCAATTAAGGTACTTACCGAAAATAATAAAGCACTAGAACTACGAGTTAAAAATCTCACTTTTAAAACAGAAAATCAAGAAGAACTAATTAGTGATTTAAAGCAAGATAATTTTAATCTTAAATACAGATTGCAACAATTAGAAGATTTTTTCAAGAAGTTAATAAATCTATTTAAGAGAATGATAAAAAAAGATAGTAAGAAAGAAACTTACTTGGAAGTGTTAGAAGATATGCAAGATTATAGAATTATCAGTAATGACACCATAGATGAAATTTTAAAAAATAAAAGTAATGTAAAAGAAAAAGATGATTTTGAGAGATAAAATGATATAATAACTAATTAAGAAAACTTTATTCAATTATAGAAAGGATGTGAATTATGAATAAAGATAATGTAAAAGCACAAATGATAGTAAAAGATCAGGTTATTAACATAATAAGAATAGATGATAATGAATATATATCTTTAACCGATTTAGCACGATACGCCGATGAGGATGATCCAAGATATCCGATACAAAACTGGATGAGGAATAAAGATGTTATTTCTTATTTAGGTTTATGGGAAAGTATTAATAACGAAAACTTCAAAGGTGTCGAATTCGACACGTTTAAAAATGAAGCTGGTAGTAATAAATTTAAAATATCTCCCCAAAAGTGGATTAGAGAAACAAATGCAGTAGGAATGATTTCCAAATCAGGTAATAATGGTGGAACATATGCTAGAAGTGATATAGCATTTGAATTTGCAAGTTGGTTAAGTCCAGAGTTTAAATTATACTTAATTCAGGAATTTCAAAGATTAAAGAAAAATGAAGCATATCAAAACAAAATAGACTGGCATGCTAATAGAGTTTTAGCAAAAGTCAGTTATATAGTTCATACTGATGCTATCAAGAGTATTATTGTTCCTACTCTTACAGAGAAACAAAAAAAATTCATATATGCAGAAGAAGCAGATGTTCTAAATGTTGCTTTATTTGGTATAACTGCAAAAGAATGGAGAAACAAAAATCCAAAATTAGCTGAAAATGGCAATATAAGAGACTATACAGACCTACTACATTTAGTAATATTAAATAATCTAGAAAATATAAACGCAGAATTAATCAAAATGAATATTTCTCAAAGTGATAGATTGGTAAAGTTAAATAATATTGCAAAAAAGCAAATGGAACTACTAAAAAATAATGATTCATTGAAAAAATTAGAATATGTTAAAGAAAATGTTAGTGATGAACTAATAGAAATAAAATAAAAATGGCAATTTAATATTACCATTTTTTTAGTTAATCATCTAAATGATCAATAGCATATTGTGCCTCTTCGTCAGTAAATCCTTCACCATATTCTGACGTAAGTTGCTTGTAGATTGCTGATTTTGACATACTCATTGAGTCTTGATAGCTTTTTGCTTTAGCTAATGCATTTGCGTTCCAGTCTGCTTTCATATTATCAATAGCATATTGTGCTTCTTCAGCAGTAAATCCTTCACCATATTCTGATGTTAGTTGTTTGTATATTCCTTTTTTTGACATATGCATTGTAGATGAATATGATTCTGCTTTTTTTAAAGCATTTTTTTGACCAGAAGTTGGTTCTTTTCCTAATGAAATAACTATAGTAATTTTATCACCTTCATATATTTCTTTATCAGCAGCTATACTTTGACTTACAAAGCCATCTTTTGCTACTGAATCAGAATATTCTGTTTTTGTAATACAATTAACTTTTTTGTCATTACACCATGTGTCTCTTTCAGCTTCAGTCATTCCACTCATATCAACAACCGTAACTTTGGTACCCTTATTTTTTTCAAATTTTGTTTTCTCATCAGAAGATTCATCGTTTCCGCTACCGGCAATTGCAAAAATCACAATAACAACAATAACCCAAAACCATATTGCTTTATAAAAAGGTTTTTTATTCTTAGCACCACAGCCAGGACAGATTTTTGCATTACTTGCTATTTCTTTTCCACAAGACTTACACTTTTTCATTTTCGCCACTTCATGTCACTCCTTTCAAATTCATTATACACCAAAAAACAGGACCTGTGAACACCCTAACAGGACTTTTCTGTTCCCGGACATAAAAAGCCATAAATAGGACAATATATTAGAGGTGAAATATTTATGGCTACTTTTAAAAGAGATTTTAATTTTAACGAAAATATAATGTTCAATATTTCTGAAAACATAAAAAAATATAGAAAAATTGCTGGCATAACTCAGGAACAATTAGCAGTAGATGTTGGTAGATCATATGATTTTATCAGAAGACTTGAATATAAAAAGGGTGCTGTTGGCTGTTCAATTGAAACATTATATAAAATATCAGTTGTTTTAGGGATAACTATGGATAAATTTTTCGAATAATTAAAAATTATGATATAATTATTATAAGAAATTTTGTATCATTCAATAGAATGATACTTTTTTGTTAGGAGGAATTTATAATGGAAAGAAAAATTTTAAAAGTTATTTACTTTGACGAAGAAGCTGCTATAGACTACATTACTATTTCTGATGGTGGTAAAGCAATAAGTGAGATTATTAATACAGAACAAGAAACTGATACTTCTAAACTTGAAAGTGAAACTAGTACTGGTTTTAAGATTCCATTTTTTACATGGTTTAATTTACAAGCCAAAATTGGAATTGATTCAAATATTAATAATATTAATGATGGAGTTGTTAAATCTACTCTTACTAATACAATCTTAACTGATTATATAAAAAAAGCTGATACTGATGAAAAAATCAAAAAAATAAGTAATTATCAAATTACTCCAATTAAAGACTCTGTATCTTATTACAAAATGTATACCCCATATATGCTATTAATTAAAAAAGAATTAAACGACAAAATTAGTGCAGAAGTTGATATCACAAAAATTGATGAAGTATTAAAAGAGACAAAAGGATATTATGAATTTTTAGCAACAAATGGAAAGGAACAGGTTATAATAAGATTTAATATAAGTAGCTTTAAAAACAATTATAAAATAAATAATATATTAGGAATGAATTTACTACTTTACGGTGTTAATGTTGGTTCAGCAGAGAAAGATGATTTTTCAATAGAAAAAGAATTTGAACAAAATGAGTCAAAAGAAATTACTGCAGATGAAATACTAGAAGTCACTAGTAAAGCACCAGAACATAAGAAATTAAAAATTTACGATATTGTATTAGCAGGTGTTGCTCATGAAGAATAAAAAGACATCCATTAATGTTTTTTATGGTCCTAGAAAAGAATTTGAAAATTTAATTAAAGGTAAAAAGAATAAAGAATTCTTTACTGCTATTGTTCAAGAATATGATGATGAAACAAAAGCTATTCATCATGTTGTAGAAGGACAACCTGTTGAACAAAAAAAACACATTAAAAGAAAAATAGCTAATTTAATAATTAACTCAGATGAATATTCAACAATAACTGAAGGTGCAATACAAAATTTTAACTCAATTATTGATTATTATGATATTAGCAATATATACTTACAGAATCCTCCATATATAATTGCAGAAAAAATAAAAAAAGTATATTCAAAATATGTAGAAAATCACTATCAATATAAATCAATTAATCTTGATGTTATCAAACAAATTAATAATAAGTATTCTAGCAATATTATTGGTCAAGATTTGGCTAAAAAATCTTTATTAAGAAACATATTATCATTTGATAAATTTAAAAGTTTAAAAAAGCCAATCGTTTTAATGTTTTATGGTCCTAGTGGAGTTGGAAAAACTGAAACAGCAAGATTTATAAGCAATATTTTAGATGAAAAATTATTTTACAAGCAATTTTCAATGTTCCAAAACAATGAATTTGCAAATTACTTATTTGGCGGTCAACATTCACAAAATAGTTTTGCTAAAGAATTATTAGACAGAGAATCAAATGTAATATTGCTTGATGAGTTCGATAAAGCGAACAATGTGTTCTATTCTGCATTTTATCAGTTTTTTGACGAAGGAATTTATAATGACAAAAATTATTCTGTAAGTCTTGATAATGGAATAATAATATGTACTTCAAATTACAACTCAAAAGAAGAAATAAGAGCACATTTAGGTGATCCAATATACTTTAGATTTGATGGTTTTATTCCGTTTAGTGATTTAGATAATGAATCGCTAATAAAAATAATAGATATCTACTATAGCAAATATTATAGTGAGCTTAGCGTAGAAGATAAAGAAATAATAGATTCTTACACAAATAAAAGTGGTAAAACATTGATTCAATCACTACATGAGTCTTCGAAAGGTCTTATAAATGCAAGAAATATAAATACTATTGTAAAGGATTGCATATTACAAATATTGTTAGAAGATGTATTAAAACATTGATAAGCAAAAATATAAATGTTATAATACTTGTATATGGATGATTTATATACCACCCTCATGTGAGAAAAAGGTTGTGTAATCACTCAACTATGGCTCCATTTAAAATAACAACTGATTCAGTAATGAATTGGTTTTTTTGTATTTAACCTCCCGTAGTTAGCTTGGAAGTTCACTGATAAACAGTTATATAATAACGACGTTAGTATAAATTTATCTAGAAATATTTTCTATATTATCTAATATATTTTTATTTTTAATTTCCATAATATCATCAAATATACTATACCATTTAATTTGTACACAGAATCTTTTTTTCTCATATTTCGGATTATAATTTAGATTTCTAGTCATCGGTTGACAAAATAAATTTCCAAAATGTACCCCAGTTGAGTAAATATTTTGTTTTGACATCAAGATATTCATAACATCATCACTAGAAATAAATAGAAAATCATTAACTGTACCATAAATAATACCATCTACTTTAATAGCTGAATTTTTACCTTGTAAAACAAATCTATTGATAGCCCTTCTTAAAACATATGGATTATTAATTTGTTCATTAATATAATCTATTTTAGATTGATGTTGTTCTTTATACTCATGTCCACTTATTCTGTTAATTCCCCTACCGTTTTGCGTTCCATCGGCATAATGATAACGTAAATATTCTATAACAGCTTCTCTAGATACATTTGAATCAATTAGAAAATGAATAAAGCTAGAGATTCCTTCGACATGGACTGAATTATTAATACCCTTTTTGATACTAATTCTCTTAATAATGCCATTTACAATTATCTCAATATCAAACTTTTTCTTTTCATAATCCTTTCTACAGTAAACCACATTGTCATTATCAAGATTTCCATAAAGATTAAGAAGTAAATCCTGAAAATTAGGTAATAAAGAAGAAAATTTCTTTCTATTTAAGCTCCTAACAAATTCGTTTTCATTTTGATATCCATCAATTTCATAATTCATAATTACATTCCTCCCATAATTATGATAAACAGTAAATTAAATTTTTTCCTGAAAAGACCATATAAAATTCTAATTACTTACAATACCCATCTATAATTTCAATGTTATACAATTAATTTTTTTCAACCAATACAAAAAAGATAATGGTTTATCACAACCATTATCTAACTAATAAATAACCTACATAGGAAAGGTATAATATCAACATAAATATTCCTCTAGTTTTAGTAATCTTTTGGTCCTTTAAAACAAATCCATATACTAAGATACCTGCTATAACCATTACTATCATATCAATCAAAGAATTATAACTTATTGTTAATGGATTAACTATTGAAGAAAAGCCTAAAATCATAAGAATATTAAAGATATTAGAACCAATTACATTTCCAATAGCAATATCATCCTCACCTTTTTTAGCAGCTACGATACTAGTTACTAATTCTGGAAGTGATGTTCCAACAGCTACTACTGTAAGAGCAATAACACTATCACTTATACCAATTATTTTAGCAATAGCAGTAGCACTATTAACAACTAACTCCCCACCACCTACTATTGCAATTAGTCCTATGATAATAAATAGTATTTCCTTGAAAGTCACTTTTTCTCTAGAGTTCTCTTCCTTTTTCATATTACCTTTAGCATCACCTAGTAAAGAATACATATAAATTCCTAGAAAACAAACAAGTAATAAACCATTTACTCTATTAATCGCTCCAACTTTACCACTTTCTATATAAGTACCTACACTTATTATAAATAAAGCAACATAAGATAGAAATAGGTAAACAAAGTCTCTTGTAACTAGCTTTCTTTTACAATTTAAAGTAGCAAATAAACTAGTAGCACCAAGTACCAATAACATATTACAAATATTAGAACCTACTACATTACCAACTGATATAGCACTATTTCCTTTAAATGAAGCAATTAAACTAACAGCCAACTCCGGTGCACTAGTACCAAAAGCTACAATTGTTAAACCAATGATAAGACTAGGTATACCAAGAGCTTTAGCAACATTACTACATCCATCTACAAAAGCATCTGCTCCTTTAACTAATAAAACAAATCCTACAACTAATAATAAAATTTCTAAAAATATCATCTTCTACTCCTTTCTTTTCTGATATAAAAAGAGACTTAGTCTGCTTTCTATATCTTGCAAACAAGTCTCATTGTCTATAATAAAGCCAGATAAAAATCATGATGTTGACTTTATTACATGCTAGATTCTAACATGCCAACTACTCCCTTATTAACAGTATAAGTGTAACCTTTTAATAGGTATTAGTCAAGTGCCTCTTTATGAAGTTTCACCATCATATTGTAAACTAAACCTACTCCCAAGATAACAATTACAAAACTATATAATCCACCAATAATAGGTATTAACCTTATTAGTCTAGTAATTACTACACCAATTAATATTTGTAAATAAATATTATTTAATTTTAAGATTTTATTACCTATTAATCTACCAAAATAAACTGATGAAATAATACTTGATAGATAAATAATTATTCCATATAAGATTAAAGTTATAATAGCAAGTGGCATACAAACAATACTAATCATTAATATTACAGAAATAACCGGTACTGCTATCAAGAAAAGAAAACCATTTCCAAAAGTTTTAAATACTTTATCCTTCTTAACTTCATCAAGTACCTTATAGCTAGCTGGTAATAGTAAATATATTGCTAAAGCTACTAAAAAGCTAGTTACTATTCCTAATAGAATACTACTAATTGATGGTATAACCTCATCCTTACTCTTTTCATCAACATGATATGTTTTTATCTCTTTAATGCTAGCATTAGTATTAGAATAATCTATATTATCATTATATTTTAAGGTACCATTTATCTTAGTATTATCAGATATTGTTAACTTACCACTATTTAGAGTGACATCACCACTTATTTCTTTAGAATCAATGATAACCTCACTAGCTGCTAAAAAGATATTTCCTTTAATATCTGCTGATATTGTTATAGTATTACCTGCTACATATAAATCCCTTGCTATATTAGCACTACTATCAATTACTATTTGATTACCTGCAACAAATAAATCTCTAGTAACCATACCTTTAAAGTTAATACTATTACCAGCAAACATTCCATATTCAGAACTACCATTTATGTTTAGATTATTACCAGCCGTAAAATCAATTCCTTTAACCATATTATTAGTAGAAACATCATCACCGGCTGTAAACATACTATGATTTACTGTCTTAACAGTATTATTACTTATATTTAGATAATTATTATCTTCAGCATAAACATTAGGTAAGATTAGAAAACTACTAATTATAAGTAAAATAAACAATTTTTTTATATTTTCCATATTCACCTCTCCTACTATAAGGATAGCATATTATTATTTGAAAATGAACATTTTTCTACTTCTTACCACTCCAAATTTCATACCAGTTTTTAATACTTTCTTTAGAGTCACCTGCTACTTCTTTTATTACTGACCAAGTAAGTCCGAAGTTCTTCTTTAAATTTTGAAAGTCTTCCTTAGCACTATCACAAATAGAACTATCTTTACTACAAATAGCTGATGTAATATTTAAATAGCTATTAACCACTTTATCTTTAACAGTAGTATATGCCCTACCTGTTTTACTACTAATTTCTTCTTTATAATTAGGAAAGTATTTTTCCACCTTTGAGTCTAGATAAAGCATTGCATCTAGTACTTTCAATTTAGCTTCATTAGTTAATTCTTTAAAAGTATGTCCTTTAATAGTACCATCATAAAAGATAAAATCAACCAAAGTAACAAAGTTAGTTTTTAAACTACTAGTAGTACTATCATCTTTCAGCGTATTAACATAAGTTACTACTTCATCATCAATATTAGTATCAGTACTAGAACTATTTACTTGATTATTATTAGTAGTTATAGTACTACTATTATCAGTAGATTGATAATCATTACTAGATTCACTTTTCTCTACTGTTTTTTCTTCTTCCTTAGCTTTATAATCAACTATTAAATCCTCATCACTTACTTTAATATTAGTTAATCCATCTTTTTCTTTCTTATCTTTATTTTTATAAGTAAACTTAATCTTATCTTTTTCCTTATAGTCACCTTTATAATTAGTAATTAAATAATCTTTGTTTTTACTACTACCTAGTAAATATTTCTTTCCTACTGCTTCTACAGTAACAGTTACCTCATTACTTTTATTTTCATCTTTCTTAGAAATAATAAATAGAGTTGTTACTAAAACTAACAAACATATTAAAATGATAATAATTATATTTTTCATCTTTTCTTTATTCATATATCCTCACTTCTTGCCTGTATTATAACACAGGTTACTAAAAAAGAATATTAAAAGTTTTAAATATTACGTCACTTAAATCCATATAAAAAGAATCCTAAAGATTCCTTAATTTTATTAAAATATAAATACTTTCTATTAGACTAGCTACTTCTGCTATTATCAAGAAAGATCCAGCAAGAGTGGTTAAAGCTATTAATGAACTAAATGGATTAGTAATCAACACTACTCCTAGAATAATCATTAATATTTGAGTGATTAGTAATAAGAACCAATTACTACCTGCAATAGCACTTAGATTAATAGATAACTGCATCTTTATTAAATTACTAACTATTATCCATATACCTAAAATCACTGGAAAAACATTAATTAAATCCATTCTATAAAGATAGATAAGACTACCAGTTAATGTTGTTACTATTCCTGTTACTAAATCAAGACTAAATAGTCTTTCTTCATTAGGTAACATAAAGTAAGAAATAAAACTACTAATACCATTAACCATCATAATAGCAGCAAAAAATATAACTGCTACTTCTAATGACTTCATAGGACTAACTAATAAGAATATTCCTAAAATAATTAACAAGCTAGATATCAAAATAGAATACTTTTCAAAATTCTTTAAATAATTTCTAATCATTACTACACCTCCATATCATTAGTATACTACTTAAGATTTAATAATTAAATAGCTTAAAATAATTATTGTGTCAACTAATGTTTATTAATAAGCAGAAAATATTCTTCTATCTAAGAAATCACTATTTCGGTAAGGAATTAACACCTTAAAGCTACCTGATGAATAAGGAGCTATTTGATATTCTTGAAAGAAAAGAATAATTCCTCTAGGAGTAAAAGCAAACACTTGATAATTATCTATAACTGGTTTAGTCCCTTCTAACAGCATATTTCTATCAACAATACGTTTATTGTTTAAAAGTTTACTTCTAGTTTCTTTTGATAAATAATTTAAAAGAAATGGATCTTTATCTATTAAATCAGCCATAGTAATAATCTTATTATTAATAGTATCATAAGTAAAAGATATTATTCTATTATCAGGATGAGCTCCAAAGACAAAACTAGATATATAAAATACATAACTATCATAACTATTATATCTATAATACTCATAAGTAATAGTTAAATTACAAGGAAGTTCTATTTGATATTTTTCTTTAGCAAAGTCTAAAAAATTATCTACTTCATTTTTAATAAACGCAGTTAGTTTTTTTTTTAAGTTCTCATATGGTACTTGGGGAAAAGCAATATTTATTTCATTTTTCAAAATAATCACCTATTAAAATATATGTTGTTTTTAATTTTATAGAATAATACTTTCTAGATTTTGAAATACTAATAATGGTGATTGACATGAAAATCCATCTAGGTTATGTAGCAAGTCCCCTATCTTTAGATAATATTACTTACTCTCATACTATGACTTATAAGACTTACTCTAGTCTAACTTCTGAAGATAGTAATAGAAGGTTAAGAGAAATTATTAATAGAAATTTATATATCTTTGATAATGTTATTAACTATAATCATATAAATGAAGTGTATTTCTATAGAATGTCTCCTAATATTATTCCTCTAGCTACTCATGATAAAGTTAATTTTGATTATTTATTACCTTTTAGTGAAAAGTTTAATGATATAGGAAAAAAGATAAAGAGGTATAGAATGCGAGTTGATACTCATTTAGATCAGTATTGTGTTTTAAATAGTGTTAATGAAAAAGTTGTAGAAATATCTATAAAACAAATTGAATACCATTATAATCTTTTTAAATTACTAGGGATAAATGGTAAAGCAATTATTCATGTTGGGAGTGGTAAGGATAACAAAGAAGAAAGTGTTAAAAGATTTATTACTAATTTTAAAAAGTTACCTGATTATTTAAAAGATATTATCATTTTAGAAAATGATGATAAACTATTTAAATTTGAAGATACTCTAGCTATTTGTAAAAAATTAAATATTCCTATGGTTTTAGATTATCATCATTATAAATGTAATAATAAAAAGAAATTAACAAGTAGTGATTTAAAAGATATTCTATCTACTTGGAAGGATACGAAGTTAAAAGCTAAGATACATTTTTCTTCTCCCAAAAGTAGAAAGGATAAGAGAAGTCATCATAATTATATTGATGAAAAAGAGTTTATTAAATTTCTTGATTTATTAAAAAAAGTTGATGAAGATGTTGATATTATGTTAGAGTGTAAAATGCGAGATATGGCTTTATTCAAGTTAGTGAGACAGTTAAAATGTCATAGTGAATATACATTTATTAATGAAACAACCTTTAAATTGTAAAAAAATGCTTGACTGGGGTTTATTAATGTGCTAAGATAGACTTGTCTTTCGAATGGGAAAGCATGCGCTCGTAGCTCAGTTGGATAGAGCGTTTGGCTACGAACCAAAAGGTCAGGGGTTCGAATCCCTTCGAGCGCACCACTTCGGGAAGTAGTTCAACTTGGTAGAGCACTTGGTTTGGGACCAAGCTGTTGCAGGTTCAAATCCTGTCTTCCCGACCAGTTAGAATTTTAAAAGTCTTGAGTTTCAAGACTTTTTTTGTTTATATATTCACTATCTCACTATTAACAACATAATCTAGATATTCTTTAGCATCTATATGCTTCTTTGGTCTTTCAAACTTTCTAAGTATAACTTTAGATAATTCCAAATCACTAATATTAAAAGTTTTTAAGTAAGAAATATAATTATTCATTTGAAATATTAATAACTCTTCTTTGCTAGTAAATTCATATATACCTTTATTTTCATAGTCAGCATGTTCAAATAAATACCAGTTACCATTATTTTTATATATTAAAAAAGAATGTGTTGGATAAGCATTTTTATAATTTAGATTAACCATTTCAAAATATGTTTCCACATAATAATTATTCTTAGTAAACCAATCCCTTTCCAGTTCTGTTTGATCAAAACAGTTACCTGTCATAGTAGTTAAAATATCCCTAGTACTTTCTAATATATACTCTAAATACCAATCACCATCATTATTTAAATATACTTTACTACGCTTAGATAGATATCCATAATTAATCTTATCCATAAACATTAATAACTCATTTGGTGTTTTAATCTTTTGATATTCATCTATCATATTATCCCCCTACTTTTCATAATTCCAAAGACCAAGTTTTCCCTTAACTTTTATAGGTTGGTCATACTTACATATATTTTCTAATTTCCAAGCATAAGTCTCAACATGATTACTTTTTCCATAAACAAGTGGATTAATATCGCGTAATTTTTTGTTAAACTCTTCATCTACTAAAATACAAGCTACTAATGTTGCTTCTCCAATAATTTCTCCTTTATAATAATTAAGATTATAAGAGCTAAATCTTTCAGCCATATCTTTTTCTAAAGTCATCCCAGCATGAATTAAAATTTTACCCCGATATTTAGTCTTCCAACTTCTAAATTCATATTCCTTATAGCCATTGATAATTAAAGAAGCCCATGGTTCTTTTACTGTTAATGCTTTCATAACACCACCTCTACCTACATAATAGCACATATTAACTATATCCTAAAGAAAAAGATGAGACAACCTCATCTTAGTGAAAATTACAACAAGAGCCTTGATTGATATTACTTACTACATTCTCTTCACAGCAAGAATATTCTGGACAATAAGTATGTTTATAAATGTGATGATTAATTATTCTGGTTCTAATAGGACAAACATGGGGAACTTGATGAATTATAGTTCTATTAACTTGTCTTTCTTGCATAGGTTCGATAATAGGACTTTGGGTAATTCCTTGTATATAACCACCCTGATTCATTCCCATACCATTAATATTAACATCAATATCCATATCTTGATCAATTATATTTCCATCCCCTACAATACTAGCAGATTGATTCATATCAAAATCTTGATTATTATATAACATTATATTTCCTCCTCTAATATAGAGTATGACATTACACCATTAAAGCATCTTTATTTTGCCTAAGAAAAGTGCTATAATATGTCCTAATAAAAAAAGAGGGGATAACTATGTTAGAAGAAATTAAACAAATAAAAGATTTAGAAACTATCTTTAATATGTTAAATAATATTGATGACTTTAATCTATCCGAAGATGAATATGCAAAAGTTATTAACTATTTAGCAAGAAAATATATAGAAGTAGAAAAATATCTAACTGATAATTATCCTTTACTATATTTATTAAATAAAAAGATGAAAGAAAAGAATGCTCCCCTACAATTATATTTTAAATCTAAGATAATGTATAAAATAATGAAAAATAATCTATATCCTTACTTTGAAAAACTAGACAGTAACTTTGATTTTACTAATCTAGAATATAAAGGATCAGGTTCATCTAACTTTACTTTCTTTTTTGCAGATAAAGTATTAAAAATTGGTGATAAAAAAGCTACTTTTGACTTTCCTACTTTCTATCGTTTTAATGATTTAATTGTTCAAAAGAAATTCCCATTAGAAAAGAATAATCTATATATTGAGATAAGTCCTAAAGGAGAAGCTATTAAGCTGACTAAAGCTGATATCACTGATATAAAGAAAGACTTGGAAAGAGCTAGTTTAGTAATTGGTGATAATAATTTTGAATCTAATTTCGCTTTATTTACTAATGAGATGAATTATCAAGGATTTAAAGATGTAGATGGTAATCATAAAGTAATTGATATTACTCAAAGTAAAAGTTATCAAAAGAAAAAGATCAAATTAATTGATCTTGACTATATTTATCATAAAGATGATAAAAGGATTAGTATACCTAAACTTTAGAAAGGTAATTGCATATTATCTTTCTTAAAGCCTTTCATCATCTTTTTCATTTGTTCAAATTGAATAAGTAATTGATTTACTTCTTGAACAGATCTTCCACTGCCTTTAGCTATTCTTGTCTTTCTACTAGCTTTAATAATTCTAGGATCACGTCTTTCTTCTTTAGTCATAGAAAGAATAATCGCTTCTACATGAGCAAGTTGCTTTTCAGGTATTTGGATATTAGAAAGTCCCATCTTTTTAGCACCTGGTATTAACTTGATTAAATTCTCAAGTGGTCCTAACTTCTTTATTTGTTTCATGGAAGTTAAAAAGTCCTCTAAATCAAACTTACCTTGTTGTAATCTTTTAGCTGCCTTAGTAGCTGCTTTCTCATCAATTGCTTCTTCTGCTTGTTCAACTAAAGAGATAATATCACCCATATCTAGAATTCTACCAGCCATTCTTTCTGGATCAAAACTAGATAGACCATCTAACTTCTCACTAGTACCAATAAACTTAATAGGAAGATTAGTTAAATGACGAACAGAAAGGGCAACTCCACCTCTAGTATCACCATCTAACTTAGTTAAGATAACACCAGTTAAGTTTAACTTTTCATTAAAACCATTAATTACATGAATAGCATCTTGTCCCATCATAGAGTCAAGTACTAATAAAGTCTCTTGTGGTTTAATAGCCTCTTCTACTTCCGTTAATTCTTCCATTAACTGTTCATCAATTTGTAAACGTCCAGCAGTATCAATTAAGACATAATCAAAACCATTTTCTTTAGCATAATTATAAGCTCTTTGACATAAAGAAACAGGATTAGTGATACCTTCTTCATATACTTCTATACTTAATTGTTTACCTATTTGTTTTAACTGATCAATGGCAGCTGGTCTATAAATATCACCCGCTACTAGCAATGGTTTCTTCTTATATTTTTTTCTTAAATAATTAGCAAGCTTACCAATAGTAGTAGTTTTACCAGATCCTTGAAGACCAACCAACATCAAAGTAGCCGGATTACCTTCCATATTTAAAGGAGCTGCTTCTCCTCCTAATAATTCAGTTAATTCATCTTTTACTATTTTAACGAATAAGTCACCCGGTTTAATACTCCTTTTAACTTCTTCACCTAAAGCTTTTTCTTTTACTTTAGTAGTAAATTCTTTTACTACTTTATAGTTAACATCAGCTTCCAATAAAGAAAGTCTGATTTCTCTCATCATCTCATCAATATTTTCTTCAGTTATCTTTCCATAACCTTTCGCTTTATGGAGAACTTCTTGTAAACGATCTCCTAGACTTTCAAACATATTTTCATCTCCACTTCCTTATCTATTATATCTAACTTTGACTTACTTTGTCTATTTATTTATCACTAAAAAGAAAAAGAACTACCCAGGTATTTCTAGTTCCTTAACTTTACCATAATCACTATAATCTACTTTTATAGTAAGATGCTCTACTACATTATAACTATAACTATGATAACTATCTAGTTGATAAATAATTTCTACTACATTTTTATTTTCATCTGTAGTTAAACTAATTAAATTAACTTGGTCATCTAAATCTACTTCCTTATTATCAATGATAGATAAAAGTGAGGTTGAACTTATCTCATATTGATAAATAGTATTACCATTTTCATAAGTAGTCTTTGCTTTCAAATGAGCAGTATCAAGTATCTTCTTTATGATAGAATAATCATTAAGTCTAGAATACAAATAAGGATTAACTGATACTTTATAACTATTGCTTTCTTTTTCTAAATAAATATCATTATAAGAGAAAAAGTTTTTAATACCATTATCACTAGTCATTAAGAAAGAACTTCTTCCCCCATTAGCTTCACCTGTAAAGATAGTTTTAATACTATTTCTTGTCTCTTCTCTTGTAAAGCGATAGTTACCTTCTTCTAATTTTTTTAAATCATAATCAGCTTTTATACTAGTAGTAGATTGACTACTAGTATTAGTATTATTCTTCTTATTATTACTAAGATTAGTTCTAGCCATTAAAATTATAACCAGAAAGAAAACAAAATAGAAAAGAAAAAACAAGATGGCTCTTCCTCTTTCTGACTTTAATAAATTATTAACAACCTTCTTAGTATCTTTCTTTTTCATTTATCTTAATACTTTCCCTTTCAACTCTTCTTTTGAAACCCCATTTAAAAAGTCTTTAGCAGCACATCTTCTCTTACCTTCTAGGGCAAGATCAGTAATTACTAATTCTTTTCCACCACAAACAACACTAAAACCATCATGATGAAAATCAACTATTGTACCATTTTCAGTATTTGGATAATACTTATCACCAAAACGAACATCATATACTTTTAATCTTTTACCATCAAGAGTCGTATAACAAGCTGGTACAGGATTTAATCCTCTTACTTGTCTATCTACCTCTTCACAAGTCTTATTAAAATCTATTTTTTCTTCTTCTCTTGAAATATTATAACCATAAGTTGCTTCTTCTTCCTTTTGTTTTAGAGGGACTATTTTTTTATCGATTAATAAGGGAATAGTAGCTTTTAATAAATCTTTAGCCATCTCACTTAATTTATATTGTAATGTACCTAGAGTATCATCATCTCTTATTTCCGTTTTAACTTGAGTTAAGATATCACCTTGATCCATCTTTTTAGACATATACATAATAGTAATACCTGTTTCTTTATAGCCATCAATTATAGCATGATGAATTGGGGCTCCTCCCCTTAGTTTTGGTAAAAGAGAAGCATGAACATTAATACAACCATACTTAGGATAATTAAGTATCTCTTCTGGTAATATTTGTCCATATGCACAAGTTACTATTAAGTCTGGTTTTAAATCTAAAATAGGTTGATACTCTTCTTTTATATGTCTTGGTTGAAAGACTTTTAAACCAAGCTCTTCACTAACAACGTTAATAGGAGGTGGAGTCATAATCTTCTTTCTACCCACCATTTTATCAGGTTGAGTAACTACTCCTACTACTTCATAATTATCATTTAATAACTTAACTATAGGAACAGCAAACTCAGGGGTTCCCATAAATACTACTTTTAAACTCATCTAAACTCCTCCAATTCCATAATATCTAAATATAATAAATAGTGTACAACCTAAAGAGATAAATAGCAATCCTAATAGCGAAAGAATTGTAGCATAACCATAACTAACACTTCTCTTAGGAACTATTACTGGTACTTCCTTCTTTTCTACTACTTCTTCTTTTTCTTTCACTATAAACCTATTTTCTTTTATCTCTTTATAACTAGGAAAAGTTTTAACTGTAAAACTAAGTGGAAATAAAGGAGAATATCTTCTAATATGAGAATACTTACTATCAGTAATTCTAGCTATAGAAACAACTAAATCTTCATATTTTGATTTTTTAATTATTTCATCTATATCATCTAGACTATCTTTTCCTACATCTTTTCTAGAAATAAAAGCTATTTCTGGTAATGAATTACTAGCATCTAATAAATTCCACTGTTTAGAAAAAGCTGTTACTACTGTGTCTTTTTCTTTATCAGTCATGTTTAAATGTTTTGCTAAAAGTAACAAGTTATTTCTACAAGCATCCATATCTTTACGATAATAAGCTTCATAATCATAACTAGCATTATCTTTATAATATTTAGAAGTAGCTACTAAATTACAAAAATACTGAGGACTTCTAAAAGCATAATAATAAGCCATCGCTGGTGAATCTGTTATAGAAATAGATGTAATACCATCAAGTAAATATTTAGGTATCATATCATTATACTTATGATTTTTAAAGATATAGTAGAGTTTTTTCATATAAAATACAGGATAAGAATAATCTTTAGCATCAATTCCATTTTCTTCTACTAATTCTTTAAAAGCACTTGGAAAACTATGAAACATATAACCATTAACTATATACTCTTCATATAGATATGATAAGATTTTTCTTTTATTGTCACTAGATGTTTTATCAGTTAAATTAAGTTTTAATCTTATTAATTCTCCTAATAATTCATTAGACCATAAAACTAATTCTTTATGATCATTATAGCTATAAACCATTTTTTTTAACTCATCCATACAATATAAAAAATTATTGGTATCTTTTATAACAATACAATATTTTATTAAAAAGTCCATTACTATCATTAGGGAGTATTGATTATAGCCATACTTTTCTCCATTAGGGGAAAAGACTGATACTTTATTAATAGTTTTAGAAGATTCTAATGTATCATGAAGAAGATTTAACACTTCAGGCATCTTAAATATTTCTAAAGGCATGATATCAACCCCAATCTTATCTAAATTATACAAAAAAAAGACAGTTTTTACAAGTGTCTTTAAATTTTAAATTACATAAAAGTTGGGGGAGTACTTCCATTATTATCACTAGGCATTACCTCTGGAATTGGACCTATTGTATCAGTTGCAGGCATTGGGGTAATAGGTTGATTATTAGGACTAACACTAAAATTAATAACATTTGACGGTTGTGAAACTACTTGATTATTAGGTGTTTGTTCAATATTAGTATTTTGGACAGTTACAGGAGTTGGATTAGTAGTTTCTGGCATAACAATTGATGAAGTACTACTATCCAGTTTGTTATCAACCACACCAACATTTTGTGGAGTTATAAAACTTGGTTTAATATCTTCTACTACTGGCTGTGTTTGTACACTAACACTAGGAGTATGAGAAATATTTATATTGCCATTCCAAATACTAACAACATCACAGTTACCACTCTTAGGCATAGGATCAGGCATCTTTAATTTAACAATAAGTGGTATTTTAAAAGCACTACCAAATCCAAGACAAGTACCAGATTGCAATGTCTTTTGTTTTTCAACAACATCATCAGAAATATTTGGTACCATTTTTCTAATATAGTCAACATCAACGGGATGATTCATCTTAAATATTAAGAAGTTAGAACATTGAGAAATAACTGTATCAGATAATTCTACTGGTCTTTGAGAAATAAGTCCTAGAATTAATCCATACTTTCTACCTTCCTTAGCAATACGTTCAAATATATTATAACCTATTAAGAATCTATCTGTATCATTTTGAATATATCTATGAGCTTCTTCAACTAGAATATGGAAAGGAATACTTGCTCTATTCTTTAATCCCTTAGTAAATTCAAATAATAGTCTTGAATAAACTTTAGTTATTACTTTAGCAAAATCATCATCTACATCATCTAAATTAATATTTATAATTTGATATTTTGTACCATTAGAAATTATTAAGTTAGATAAATAAGTTTCTAAAGTTTCATATCTACCACTAGGACTAGAGAAATACTTAGCATTATTAGATGTTATCAAAGAGTGAAGTCTAACTCTAAGGGTTACTGAATCACCATAAGTTTTCTCATTACGAAGCCATCCTTCACTAATCAAGGTAAAGTTTAAGGCTTTCTCCAAGTCTTCTAGTGTATAATAGCACTCTTTAGGTGGTTCATAGTCATCAAACTCTTCATGAATAAAGCTTGATACATATTCAGTTAATAAAATACTTTCAGAAAACTGTCCATGTGAATCAATTAAGAAACACTCTCTAAACTTTCTAACATAACCAATACCTTGAACAGGTGACTCTAAATTGAATTCTGGCGTAGAGCAACTTGCTAAAATTGAAAATACTTCATTTCTTTTATGAGGAGACGTTTCATTACTATATAGTATAGTCATAATAGCTTTAGCAATTAAATGGTTTTTATATCTATTAGCATCTCCACCTTGGGCAAAGATTCTAGCTAGTTTTAGCATTCTTTCAATGATTGGTAATTGTGAATGATTTGAAGCTTGCAAAAGTAAAGCTATATCAGTCTCATTAAGTAAGAATATTGGAAGTCTTAATGGTTCACCTATTCCATCCGTCTCATTAGTAGTAATAAATCTATAATGATAATTACTATCTATTCTATTTAAATCTTTAAAAGCATTATAATACTCTCCTGAAGCATCAAAGATTAAGATATTAGATTTATAAGGAAATAATCTTTTATCCATAAACATATTTTGCATAATTCTAGAGATACCACAACTCTTACCACTACCACTATTACCAAATATAGCAAAGTGATTACTAAAGAAGTTATTAACATCTAAGTATACTGGATGGTCATTATAAAATGGACTAACTCCTAGTAACATATATCCTGCTTCATCACGACCTACTATCATTGGTATTTCACTTTGTTCAATCACTCTAATACTAGCATCAATCTTAGGTTTCCTTAAAACACCACCTACTAGTTTACCATTTACTATCTCACCTAAAAAACGTACCTTTACAATATCATCTTGTAAGTCATCTACTTCTGCTAATATTTTTTTATTTTCATCTTCAATAACAAGATGTAGATTCATCAAATTCATAGCAAGATGTTCTTTATCTTTTAGTCTAATCTCTGCACCTTGATCACCTATATAAATAATTCTATCAAACATATAATAAGCCAACTCCTATCTTGTAATAATTGTATCACAAAAACATTTAAACACAAAGAAAAAGAGAAAATATTTTTCCCTTAATTAAGCAATAACAACAGTTCCCTTACCACCAAGCTTATCTTCTAACCAACTCTTAGTAGTTGCAGCTTTAGTGATTATGTTTATAGTAGATGGAACACTATTAAACATATAGGTATAACTAGTTACTTTATCAAATGTGGCTTTTCTAAAGTCTAAGTTTGTTAAACTTCTACATTCATAAAACATATTGGTCATATTTGTTACTTTTGATGTATCAAAATTACTTAAATTTAGACTTGTTAATCCGCTACAGTTATAAAACATCCAACTCATATCAGTTACATTAGATGTATCAAAATTACTTACATCTAGACTTGTTAAACTGCTACATGAAGAAAACATATCATACATACTTGTTACTTTTGATGTATCAAAATTACTTACATCTAGACTTGTTAATCTGCTACACGATTCAAACATACTAGACATACTTTTTACTTTTGATGTATCAAACTTACTTACATCTAGACTTATTAAACTGTTACAATAATAAAACATAGACTCCATATTTGTTACTTTTGATGTGTCAAAATTACTTACATCTAGATTTGTTAAACTACTACAATAATAAAACATAGAACCTATATTTGTTACTTTTGATGTGTCAAAATTACTTACATCTAGGTTTGTTAAACTACTACAATAATAAAACATAGAACCCATATCTGTTACTTGTGAGGTATCAAACTTACTTACATCTAAACTTGTTAAACTGCTACAATATTCAAACATTTGACTCATACTCGTTACGTTTGATGTATCAAGTAAATTTATATTTTCTATCTCGGTTAATTTTGAAAAGTTATAAAATAACTCCCTACTATTATAATTAGCTATTACTCCACCATTACCTTGTATATACAAAGTATTGGTTGTTGTATCATCTGTATTTG
>OLNF01000114.1_pt1 | contig 58170 bp, 49 predicted proteins | sample 1673061 | NCBI WGS metagenome assembly OLNF01 (sample SAMEA3136751, study PRJEB25190) | human gut metagenome
AGTCGGGTGCGGAAAGCCACCTTTTTCACCCGATGCATAAGCCAGGGATCTTCCGCTACACCTTGTCTTATTCTACGATGGAGATCAGGTCCTTTACATACAGATTCTTGCGCAGGAATATCGATGGGTCGCAATTGTTTACATATCAGTGCCATAAGAGAAATGCTGGCCAACTCCTATAATAGTCCCCTTAATAGATTTCAATCCGCATTCCACAAAATATATATGAATATCATTGTGGATTATCAAAAATATTCATTACTTTTGTGATTGTAATCGCACAGCAGAATGCACTGACACATCATTCCTTACATACGCACAAAGCCGGACGAAGGTCCTAAGGAGGGTGTATTGTACCCTGACGGCAGGAACCGGGTGGCCGGTGTTATGTGGTTGGCCGACAGCGTCTTGTCAACCATTATGTTCTTTGAAATATTTTGTGCGTATGAACAACGACAAATGCCAGCTTGTCGCCTGGACGGAAGGCGGGAATGTGAAGATGAGCCTTGACCTGATCAAGGAAATGTCCCAAGAGTATCTCGAAAGGATCAAAAGTCTTGAGAGCACGGTCTATAAACGTCACAAGGCCGGCGAGGAAGTCCCGTTCATCCTTGCGCTCAGCTTCGCGCGGGAGGAGTACGGAAACTTTCTGAACGAGTCAGGCCTTACATTCCTGGCGCTCAGGCAGTACATCGAAGCCTCAAGTGTCTGCACTTCAGGCAGTGACCTCAACTGGTCCGACTGCGATGAGGGCTTCGTCCTCTGTGGTCCGCTGAGAGCCAGATTTCTGGAGATGTACACCAAAGTCAGGAATATGGTCGCCGAAGATCCTTCGCTCGGCTTCGCTTTCGACCACAGCGGACTCAAGGATGAATATCTTGACATCACCTCCTGCCAAAGATCGTGGCGGAAGGAGTCCGATGAGAATCTGGCCGCCCTCCTTGCCTGGAGATTCGGCCGGTCCTGACCAAAGAAAACCTCCGTCAACAAGTCTGGCCCTTTAACAAAAACGCGCTCCCTGCCGGATTTCCGTGCCAGGGAGCGCGTTGTCTGTTATCGCGGGACAAATTACTCTATATCAAATCCAAAGAGCATCTGACTTCTCGAATCACGTGCATTTGTCCGGTCCGCGACAGTACGGCCGGAAATTTCCGCACTGCTCTTAGCGGCAACGGAAGCCGTCTGAGCGTATTTCCCGAAAGAGATGTTGACCGGAATCACAGCGTCAGCCCTGCCCACAGGATTGCCATCAGAATCAAAGGCGACCCAGCAATATCCTTGGAGAGTGTACGGACCTCCGACCGCTCCGTTGTCAGCGAACTCAATCTTTCCGTCAGAATAGGTACCGACAAGTCCGGTCCAATCATAGACATCCGTGACCTTGGGTTTATATCCGTTGCGGCAGACATATTCATAAATTCCGCCCTGCTCTTGTTGGTCAATCACGCTCCACTGCGTGTCATTGGCGTGCTTCATAAGATAGTAGGCGGCATCAGACGAAGGAGTGCAGACGGAATGAGCGGTGGTCGCCTTGACATCGGACTAGGCAAAAGCGAACATAAAATCTTTCACAAACGGCACCTCGATCACCGTTCCGTCAGCCAGGACCAATGTGACCTTGGAGGAGGACTCATCAGCCTTGACACTTTCAAAGAAGGAGACTCCGTTCTCTCCGGAAATCCTGGTCCAGGTCTTTCCTCCGTCAACCGAGATGCAGGTAGCATCCTGAACATAAGGCTCACCCAACGAAGCCCCGGAAGCGAGACGAGGAAGCTCCGCGTCTGTCCCATTGTGGATCGTGGCCTTGGTTCCGTCCGAAAAGACAATCTCATAGCCGGATGCATCCTGAAGAGGGGTTACACTTGAGACGGAGACATTGGAACTCAACGCGTCACAGATTTTACTAAGCGCGTCGATGTTCGTGTTCATCTCCTCGATTTTCTTCTCCACCTGCGACAACCGGTCATCGATGTTGTCAATGGAGTTCCAGACATCTGAAAGGTCTGTCTTGCACGCAGGGAGCACACAAGCCGAAAGCGCGGCAAACAGCACCCCCCCCACACTTTTCCCGGGAAAGTGGTTCATAAGAATATTTATTAAGTTCGTCACCGACCCGGCTCCGCACTCAGCAATAACACACGTTGAATATGAAGCCGCCTCATCATCAAGACGAGGATATCCAGAATTGGGGGCGTAAATATATCAAATAATCTTTAGCGAACAATGCGAGGACATAAAATATTCACTTCAAAAGCCTCGTCATGAATATTAATTCGCCGTTTCAGAACGTGATGTGGTAAGCAATCCCTGGCTTTGTGTCGAATTCCAGGGTGGTCTGACCGTTGCGGAGGGCGCATCGGGAGCTGGCGCGGGAATGGATGACGGCTTTTGTCAGCCTGCCGGCGGACCATTCGAGATCGACCTCGAAGCCGCCTCGGGCAAGAAGGCCGGTGACTATGCCGTCAGGCCAGGCGGAAGGAAGCGCCGGCAACAGATGTATGAATCCCAAGTGGCTCTGCAACAGCATTTCGGTGATGCCTGCGGTGCCGCCGAAATTGCCGTCGATCTGGAACGGAGGATGGGTGTCCCACAAATTGTCCAGAGTACCGTTCCCAAGAAGATTCCTGAACAGTTTGTAGGCTCTGTCTCCGTCATACAATCGTGCCCATTGGTTCAGTTTCCAGCCCATACTCCAGCCTGTGGCCCCATCTCCCCTATGGTTCAAGGTGACTCTGGCGGCCTCGGCGAGCTCGGGAGTAGCCAAAGGAGACAGAGTGTGGCCCGGATGAAGCCCGAACAGGTGGTTGACGTGCCTGTGATGGTCATCAGGATTGTCTATGTCCTTTGACCATTCCATCAGCTGACCGAAACGGCCGATCTTGTACGTAGGCAGGGCTTTTTCCACGGAAAGCCATTCGGATCGTTCCTCTTCATCCAGACCGAGAATCTCAGCGGCTGCCGCCGCGTCCAGCAGAATCTCCCTCGCCACCGCATTAGAGAAAGTGGCACCCTCGTCAACAGGGCCGTGTTCCGGCGATGCGGACGGAGCGGCGGAGTACGAACCGTCAGGCTTATGCCAAAGGTAATCGACTGTAAAACGGGCACTTGAGCGGAGGATTTCATAAGCCGAGTCACGAAGGAATGCAGTGTCACGTGTGAAGTCGTAGTAATCCCACAGATGTGTGGCGAGCCACGGACCGGCCATCGGACAAAGGTTCCAGGTCATATCCTCGGAAGTCAAAGGGGAGGCGAACCCGAAAGGATTCCCGGAGATCGACGCGGTCCAGCCACGAGCTCCGTAGTACGAGCGCGCCACCCTCTCCCCCGGCCTCACGAGCGAGCGGACATATTCAAAGAATGGCTCGGCGCATTCCAGCAGGTTGGCGGAGCAGGACGGCCAGTAGTTCATCTGGATGTTGATGTTGTTGTGGTAGTCCACATTCCACGGGCCGTCAATGCCATTGTGCCATATTCCTTGAAGATTGGCGGGCAGGTTGCCGGGCCGGGAGGAAGCGATCAGCAGATAGCGGCCGAACTGGTAGTAAAGTTCCTCCAAACCAGGATCGGAAACACCAGAGCGATAACGTTCAAGGCGTTCAGGAGTGGACAGATCGACTGGAGCGGAATTTCCTCCCAACGACAGATCGACCCGACCGAACAATGAGGAATAGTCGGAAATATGCTCGTCCAGCAGAGCATCGTAGCCTTTCGCAAGCGCCGCCTTCATCCTTCTTTCGGTCGTCACTGACGGCTCCACTCCGACATAGGCCTTAGGGTCGCCAAAATCCGGATCATAGTTCATCCTGTAATCGGTGTCGGCGGACAGATAAAACACGGCCTCATCCGCACCCGAAGCCTCCAGCACACCGCCCCTATTGGAAAACGAGCCACCCTTGACCGTCATCCTGACGCGCACGGCGTACTCCATCTGATTGTTTTTCAATCTTCCTGAATATACAAGGCCATCCTTCCCGTCAGGCTTTACACTGCCGTCAGCGGTGGGATTAGGTGAATATTCAAGCCTTAGACTCTGCATTCCGGGATGGTCGGCACGGAACCGCATCACCATCACGTTCGCCGGGTACGAGATGAAATATTCCCTTGAATAGTTTACCCCTCCGCTGCTGAAAGTCACCCGTGCCACGGCATCTTCAAGTAACAGAACCCGGTGATAATCCGTGACAGAGGCCGAATCAATCCCAGTCCAGATTTTCAGTTCCCCGGCAGTCGTGTAACTGCCGAAACGGAATTCCTTCTCTTCCGAACTGTCGTAAGCCACAAGCCCGTTGAAGTTCTTCCGGGTCAGTTCCGCCGCCTTGTCGTAATCGCCAGCCTCGAAAGCGCTGCGGATTTCAGGAAGGACTCCGGCCGACTCCTTGTTGGCGTTCCAATAATGTTCCGCCCCGCCGGAAGTTCCCGGACCGCCTCTCCTGAGACTTTTCTCATTGAGCGTGATCCTCTCCGCCTGAATAGACCCCAGCACATTGGCCCCGATGCTCCCGTTCCCGAGCGGCAGCGACCGTGACTCCCATTCCGGATCCTCTCCCCCACACCACGTCGGCTGCTGCCGAAGCGAGGCCGGAGTGTCAAAGCGAATCTCGTACCTGTGTCTCTCCTGTCTCTCCCGCGCCCCGCAAAGAGCGCAGACACAAATCAATAAATATGTTATGAATATCCTCCTGTCCATAAACATAAACGCTTTCCAATATCACGCAAGATAAGAATATGTTCCCGTAATTGGAACAGATTCAATAATATTCGTCGGGTTTTCCAAGACTTACTTCCCCAGTGATCTAAGCATCTTGGAAATACAACGCTTCTTCTGCTCCATATTCGGATGCACGTACAGATTCAGGGTTGTCGTTATGTTGGCGTGTCCGAGCAGCACACTGACAGTCTTGTAGTCACAATTACTCTCGATGCAACGTGTCGCGAAGCTGTGCCTGAGCCCATGATATTTCAGACGTGGGATTCCGAGGCGTTTCATCAGTCGATGATAATAATTGCGGTATGTCCGTGGTTCCGTTGGCTTTTCCTCATTGGTCAGCACGTAGAAATCATCATTGACAACTTTCTTCAAAGGTTTGACTATCGCCATCAGTTCCTTGCACATCGGTATATCTCGGCAGGAGTTCTTTGTCTTGGGAGTATTGACAATGAGTTCCGTGTGTTTGTTTTCGCCATCGATGATGTATATGCGCTCAATGGTGCGCCTTACTGTTATCGTACCGTTAACGACATCTATGTCGGACCACTTCAATCCGCAGATCTCACCGATGCGTAGCCCCGTAGTCAAACTGATGTAGATTCCGAGGTTACGGAACGTGAAGTTCAACTTGACGAACTCGAGAATCTTCCTATGGTTCGCCACCGTCAGTACCTCGATTTCATTACTGGACTCTGTCGTCGGATATTTGATATCCCATTCGCAGTAGTTCATCCACCCGTTCTTCACGCCGAACCTCATCACCATTTTCAAAACAATGAGAATGTCCTTCACCGTCTTGACGCAGAGTCCGCTGTCCAGTTTCCGTAAGACGAAATCCTGTACCCGACTATCATTCAGAGTATCACACTCGCCAAATGAAGGCAAGATGTGATTCTCCAGAATAAGCACATAAGCAGCGAATGTTGACCGCTTTACATAGCATCGCTTGTCATCTTTCCAAGCCAATGCGATCTCTTTGATGGTTTTTGTCTCCATAATGATTCTTAATTTTGTGAAAGGTAATTATAATGGAACGGGAAATCGACTATGATTTAAGTCTTGTGGAAAATCATCTTTACACACAGCTAAAGGATCATAAAAAAGCGATATTGCTCCCGTCGACGTCAAAAGTTCATTCGACGGCAGCATTATCTAAGGGAAATGCCACCGTTGTGGTAAGCGTGGATTATCCAGCGACGTTTTAGTGTGATTTCGTTGCCGAAGAGTGTCACGTGACACGCTATGGAATCATTATGTGGCGAAAACGTTGCCCGAAATCCGCCACTCATTTGAACAATTAAAGATAATCTTGCCTTTTGAGCCCGTCTCTCAGATTCCCGGAGTTCACCGGGGAGTGGGAGGAATGCGTGTTGGGAGATTACGGAAAAGTTGTAACAGGAAATACTCCTCCAACTAAAGATATTGAGAATTATGAAAATGGAACATATCTTTGGGCTTCACCTGCTGACTTAGGTACACATAAGTTGATTTCAGAAACAAAGACAAAGCTGTCAAGCAAAGGCTTCACAAAAACGAGACCATTGTCGAAGGGCAGTGTTCTTGTTACTTGCATTGGCTCAACTATTGGTAAAACAGGAATGGCTACAAGGGAAATGTCTACCAACCAACAGATAAACTCTATTGTTGTTAATGAAAATAACGACAATGAATTTGTTTACTATGTAGTGCAAAGTGCATTTCCTCACTATTTATCTTCTATTGCAGTTCAAGCCGTTCCTATAATATCTAAATCGTCATTTGAATTGCTACCAAGCAAGAGACCTTCCTTACAGGAACAAAATAAAATAGGAAAATTTCTTTCATTACTCGATGAACGCATCTCTACCCAACACAGGCTCATTGACAGATTGCAGTCCCTAATGATAGGGCTAAACAATTCTTTGTACGAACAATATGGGAACGATATTACGACATCATTTATGGAGTTGGGATATTCTTATTCCGGGTTATCTGGAAAATCGGCAAAAGATTTTGGTTCCGGAAAACCATTCATAACATACCTGAATGTCTATTCAAACATTATTGTGGATGAAACGGACTATCAATATGTTCGTATCAATGATGGGGAAAAACAGAATATAGTCAGAACAGGTGATGTACTGTTCACTCTATCTTCAGAAACACCTGAAGAAGTTGGAATTGGTTCAGTATATCTGGGAGAAAAAGAAGTGTATCTGAACAGTTTTTGCTTTGGCATTCACATTGAAAGAAATCAACTTGCTTATTCGCCATACCTGTCATATTACGTGACATCAACGGCATTTAGAAAGTTCATATATCCATTTGCTCAAGGAAGCACAAGATTTAATCTTTGTAAGGCGGATTTCGAGAAAGCAAGTATAAAACTTCCGTCATTGGATAATCAAAAACGCATTTCTGCAATGTTGGATTGTATAGCTGAAAAGATACAGGCCGAAAAAGCAATACTTGAATACTATAATATTCAACGGCAATACCTACTCCGTCAAATGTTTATATGAGCATATGACGGAGTAGGTATTGTTTCTGCAAGTTAAAGTTCTTTAGACTATCCAGGGCTATCCGTAGGTTACCATCTATTGAGGATAATAATTTTGCGTATTCAAGCTGCTCAGGGTATGCTGGACAAAAGATTTTGGCTTTGCCGTAGTCTTTGAAATATATGTGAGGTATAGCCATTCCTGTTTTATATGGTACAAAGTTAAACACTTTTAGTAGGTAATAAAGGTATTTGAGCGAATGGCCATTTTTAGCTTGCAAGATGTTCAATGTTCCTGTTGAGGAACACTTGCCAGTGACATACGAAACGCCTCCAACCCCGGAACCATCTTTGATGATATAAATGGCTTCATTCTGAGTGTGGTACTTGTCGATATAGCCTACTATCCCGTTTGCTCCATATACAGGATATTTACCAGTTTTATTGACCTCGCTCTCTTGCAAAGCAGAGGAACTGCACTCTAAACAATCGGATATACGAACATTCGGTTTATTACTATGTGCTATCTTCTGTGCAATCCCTATCATTAGGGAACATTGCCAAGGTTTGTAGCTATGTCACGGCTTTAGACACCCTATCGGAACAACCAGAACTCCATCTTCTGGACGTTTGTAGGCGAATTTGCCGATGCCAGTCAAAACCATCATAAACGAAGGTGTCTTCATTCTGGTAGAGTCAATTTTTGAAGATAATGTCTTAAGGCTTATCGCCCCTTCTTTGATTAACTCTGCACCGCCTATCTTCACTTCTACCAATCCATAAGAACCATTCCTTAGATGTATGACCGCATCACATTCAAGGTTGTTCTTGTCCCTATAATGATAGACCTTGCCATCCAGTGCATCCGCATATACGCGAAGATCTCTTATGGCCAATGTCTCGAAAATAAACCCGAATGTCTCCATATCATTTATCAAGTCCTTAGGCCCCATACCCAATGCCGCAGTGGCTATTGACGGATCAATAAAATACCGCGTGTCTGAAGTTCTTATTGCCGTCTTGCTCCTTAAGTTTGGATTCCAGGCAATAGAATCCTCGATAACGAAAATTTCTTTTAACGCCTTGATATAACTGTAAACAGTACTGTCTGACATCCGCTCATCTCCGTTGCTTTTGATGTCCGCAAGGATGGTTCCGACAGTTGCCTGTGTGCCTTGGTTTCTGGCATATGAGCGCATAATCCGCTTTGTCAATTCTTCATCCCTGTCAATATCATCAACCCGTTTAATATCATTGCTTACAACAGAATCATAATAGTCGAATGCCTGGGCCAACGCCGCCTTCTCACTCTTTTTCAGAACAGCCTTAGGCCAACCTCCACGGCAAGTCAGATATGCGAGCCTGTCCAGGTCAATGTCACTGACACCATCAACCGTGTCCGGATTGATGAACAATTCCTCCAAACTGACATCTCCGGTGGAATCCTCCGACTCCCATAGGGACATTGTACGTAATCTCAGGCGGGAGATACGTCCGGTTCCAGTGTGATGGATATTCTCTTCCTCAATGATGTTTCCATTCTCATCTTTCTTCGGTTTTGGCGGTACAGCGGAACCTGTGAGCATAAATTGACCGTCCTCGTTACGCTTATCGACCTCATTCCTTACCGCATCCCAAAATTGAGGCGCAATCTGCCATTCATCAATAAGTCTGGGGGTTTCTCCCGCAAGAAGCCTTGAAATGTTCGTTCTCGCCAGTGCTAGATTTTGGCCAAGAGTGTCAGTGTCGGCCATTGATAGAATGCTTCCGGCCTGTTGCGATGCCAACGTCGTCTTTCCGCAATACTTAGGCCCCTCTATGAGAACGGCCCCGAAGGCTTCTAGTTTCTCTGCAAGCAGGCGGTCTGCCACTCTATTTTTATATCCATTCATCCAACAATAAATTTTGGACAAAAATAATGATTTATCTTGTTAAAAACAAGGATGTTAAATAAAATCTGATACGACAGTTGGCCGATTTTTGATACGACAGTTGGCCGATTTTTGATGCGACAGTTGGCCGAAGATTAGGGACTCTCCTGATAGTTATTGGCATATTGTGGAATCATCGAGTCGCACCTAAATTATTCTCTGAAAGGTCGTACTGGAAACTGCCTATTTTAGTCCTGTCTTGATTCAAGGATTCGAACAATTTCAGCCGGGGTCACCACGAATGGTCTGATAGGGAAATGCTTGATATTTCCAGTTATGAGGTAAGAATCCTCTTTTGACAATGCTATCTCATAAAAGACGACATCTTTTGGATCTGGAAACTCTACATCCACCGCAGGAGTTCTGTCAAGACATAGGCCATCTGTCACAATTGCTTTAAGGACTGTCTCAATCAAGGTTTTATCCAAATGAAATTTTTCCCTTGAAAGTACAGACCGATACTCCTGAAGAATCTCATCATTATACAGTGGGACAATCCGTTCCGTCACAATAGCCCGAAAGACTTTCATCGGGTTGGAATCTATTGATTTTGAAATCAGTGCTGAAACAAGTACGTTGGTATCGACTACTGCAAATATCCTATCGCTCATTGCGCACCTCCTGAATCTCCGCATTGATTTCATCCAGAGACATATCCTGCGCGCCGGCCTCTTTAGCCTGCGCCCTCATTTCGATAAATGCGTTCCAGGCATCCTGATTTATCTGTCTCTTTGAAGATGCCTTTATCTCAAACGGAATCTTTCTTTCCCGTACAACAGCTTTCATAAAGACAGTGATGGCAGCGGTGCTGGTGAATCCAAAATCATCGCATATCATATCGAACTTCTTCTTCAGAGTCTCATCCACTCTCATAGATAATGTTGACTGTGCCATAATATTAATATTTTGGTTTTGACACAAAAATAATACAACGTATTGACAAACGCAATACAAATCATTCTTGACATCAAAAAAACACATCAATCTCGCATATTTCCTCATAATCTCTAATGTGCGCGATTGTTGAAAAGATGTTTAAGCAGTCAAAGGCCAATGGCCGCTTGGGAGATTTTATAGAACAAGTCTCCGTCCGCAATAAAAATGGCCTTTACAGCAATGTTCTATCAGTTAGTAATAAGCAAGGTTTTGTAAAGCAGTCTGAGCAATTTGAAGATAGAACTGTCGCTAGTGAGGATACGTCTAATTATAAGATTGTTAAGAGGAATAATTTTGCATATAACCCAGCGAGAATCAATGTTGGTTCCATCGCACGCTTAACAAAATTTGATGTGGGCATTGTCAGTCCGATGTATGTCTGTTTCAGAACAAAGGCTAGCATTATTCCTGAATATATGGAGGCATTCTTCACTTCCCAACAATTTTTCTACGAAATGATGAAACGTCTGGAAGGCAGCGTGCGTTTGTGTCTCTCTTACGAGGGGTTATGTAATATTCCTGTCTATATCCCTGACATGAATAAACAAATAGCGATGGGGCAAAACATCTCATTGATTTTAAGCAAGATCGGCTTGGAAATAGAATATTTAGGAAGACTGCACCAACAGAAGCAATACCTGCTCCGCAAGATGTTTATATGAACATCTGATGAAGTAGATATTGCTTTTCCGTACGCATAGCGATCAACATTCGTCCCTCAATTTCGGTTTTTCTTTCAAGCAATGATAAAATATTCGAAATTGTTCGCTGTTGTTCTATGGCCGGGATTATCACTTTGAATTCAGCCAAATCTTTCTTCTGAATATTAGGCAAACCGGTACCTATGCGAAGTTTCATTATGGAATCTTCTTTTGATTTCAGGTAATGATACAAGTATAATGTTTCCACATCAGAAACTATGTCCTGAATAGTATAACAATGTCCGCCACTCCAAAATGGCATTCGATTGAATTGTACATAACCACAAGAATTTCCACCCTCACTTATAGATATGGTGTTAGCTTCTACATTATAATTGTCATAATAGCCAGATGGCTCTGTACCTCCATTCATAACATAGTATTCTCCAACCTCCGCAAGAAAGTCTCCATTAATTTGCTTACCCTTAACGATATTGCTTATGCCTGATAATGGGATGACAACTCCTTTAACTGATTGAAATAGTTTATTTGAAACCGCGCACTTAAATTTCTTCAAATCCTCAATGAGCCTGCTTTGAACTGCGATGCGCTCATCTAGGAGAGATAAGAACTTTACGATTTTACTCTGCTCTGAGATAGTACCCAATGATACTTTTACTTTTTTGAGCATTCCGCCTGTTATTAACGGTTGTCCAGAACCGAATATTAATCTATTAAGATTGAAATGCTGTAGGAAATAATATAGGTAAAAAGCGTCAATACCTTTAGGCTTTAATATCAATGTGTTGTCCGTTATGCCGCAAGGTTCATTGATTATTTGAAGAAAGCCGGCATTTGCCCCAACACGAGCAACGAGAACTAATTTTCCATCATACAATGCCTTATCCGTTCTCCCAATAATGCCAGTTGAACCGTATAGATTATATTCCCCATTTGAAAAATGGTTTTTACTCTTCCCTGATGAAACTGCATCAGTTATATCTTCAATTTTGCATTCCTCCCACTCCCCGGTGAACTCCGGGAATCTGAGAGACGGGCTATTATGGCTCGTTTTATCGTCAATTTTCATATTAGTCATTCATCAAAATAAAAAAACTACAATATTCCCAACTCCTTCAGGTAAACATCGATCTCCTTGTCAAGTTCGGCACGCTTTGCCTCCAAATCCTTGATCTCGCTCATCACCGCGTGAATGTCTATCGGTTCCTCTTCCTCAAATGTATCAACATAGCGGGGAATATTCAGGTTATAGTCGTTGTCACGGACTTCCTGAAGGGTCGCGCAGTGGCTGTATTTCTCAATCTCTTTGCGTTCACGGTAGGTATCGACAATCTTCTTGATGTGCTCAGGCCTTAGTTTGTTCTGGGTCTTGACTTTCTCGAACTCCTTGCTGGCATCAATGAACAGAATATTCTCATCCTCCTTGCGGCATTTCTTCATCACGAGGATACAGGTCGGGATGCTTGTGCCGTAGAAGATGTTCGCCGGGAGACCGATAATAGCATCGATGTAGTTCTTCTTCTCGATCAGATATTCACGGATCTTGCCCTCGGACGCGCCTCGGAAAAGCACGCCGTGAGGAGCCACGCAAGCCATTGTGCCGCCATCGTTGAGGTGATAGACCATATGCAGGATAAAAGCGTAGTCGGCCTTGGATTTCGGAGCCAGAACTCCGGCCTTGCTGAAACGGTCATCGTTATTGAACTTCGCGGCGGCGGACCACTCGGCTGAGAACGGAGGATTCGCCACCACCGCATCAAATTGTCTGTCTCCGAACTCATCGTCCTCAAGCGTATCCCCATTATGTATGTCGAAATCCCTATACTTAACCCCGTGAAGAAGCATATTCATTCTTGCAAGGTTGAATGTGGTAGGATTCTTCTCTTGGCCGAATATCTCGTCGGCATTGCCTTCGCGGGCGGTACGAAGGAGCAGAGAACCGGAACCGCAAGTCGGGTCATAGACGGTCTTCAGCCTGTTCTTTCCGGTGATGACTATTTCCGACAGAATCTGGCTGACCTCCTGCGGAGTATAGAACTCACCGGCTTTCTTGCCTGCTCCGGCGGCGAATTGCCCGATCATATATTCATACGCATCGCCCAATATGTCAATATCTTGCGCATCCTCAATACCAAAATCAATGCCGTCGAGCGCGACAAGGACATCACTGATGAGCCTGTTCTTGTCTTCAGCCGTCTTTCCAAGCTTCGGCGAAGCCAGGTCAATGTCGGAGAACAGGCCACCAAAGTCATCCTCACTTTCCTGTCCGATGGTGCTGTCTTCAATCTTCTTCAGAGAGCGCTCAAGAGCCGGAAGGATATTCTCTTTTCCCTGAATCATAGATATGATGGTGGAGAACAGGTATTCAGGCTCAACGAAATATCCCAAGTCCTGGATGCACTGCGCTTTCAGTTCCTCCTTCAATTCTTCATCACCGCTTTCCCAGGCGGTCTTGAAGTCTATGTTGTCGTATTGTAGTATCTCATTGGCGCGAAGCTCGATTTTCTCCGAAAGATACTTGTAGAATATGAATCCAAGGGTGAAGTACATAAAATCACCGGCGGACATATTGCCTCTGAGTGTGTTGGCAACTGTCCAAAGCTGTGTGCGCAGTTTCTGCTGTAATTCTTCGCTCATATCGTTTTTGTCTTTTTAATCCCAACTGAAAGTGTCTATAATGCCACGAAGTCTGGCCATAACCCGTTTGAAGATGTTCCTACGTTCGATAAGGCCAACCTTTTTTCTCATTATGGCATCCTGTATGATCTCCGGCTTCTCGCGCTGAAGGTAGTCGTATTCCTTGAAGAAACTCTGCAACGACTCCTTGTCAAGTCCCTCATCATCGGCCAGATTGGCGATGGCTTTCGACTTCTCCTTTGAAATATAGTCGTTCAGGCGGCCTTCGAGGTCAATGTTCCCGTCCGCCTTGGCTCTGATGAAGCCGCTTTTGTCATTGTCGATGTTCTGCTTGATGAAGCCGTCAATGAGTTTTGTCTTGTTACGCATCGCGGCATCCCTTATCATAGTGTCAAGAATATGCTGACGTCTGGATTCATAATCCTCGTTCTCTGGATTCAGATCCTCAATGAGGGCAAGGATATATGCGACATTGATGACATCGCTGTGCAGCAGCTCAAGGCAGAAGTCTATGTCTTCAAGTTTGGAATCGCCATAAGGGATTTCGGGATCTTCTAAAGTTACGGTCCGAGCATCGTCTTTGTCCACAACACCGACTGTGATGTCAAGGTACTTGCTGCGGAAGTCCATATACTCCTGCTCAGACATAGCAAAATACTTATCTTCCGAGGTATAATCCTCATAAATCTGGATCTCGGTCTTTCCTTTGATGATGTCCCTGAAAGCAAGTATAAAGTCTTTCTTGTCACGCTCGCTCTTCAGAGAGTCGATGAAAGCCGGATCCGGATATTTCTTCAGGAAATCAATCATCTTCTGATTGAGATCCTTACGGACTTCCAGATAAGGTTTTCTGACGATATATTCATTCGGCTCATTGTTACTGAAAAGTTTGATGGCGGCGTCCACCTTGGATTTCAGGTTGCGGAAACAGATTATCTTGCCGAAACGCTTCTTCTCGTTGAGCACGCGGTTGGTACGGCTGAACGCCTGAAGGAGACCGTGCCATTCCAGATTCTTGTCCACATACAAGGTGTTCAGCTTCTTGGCATCAAATCCGGTCAGGAACATACCCACGACAATCAGCAGGTCAAGAGGCTCCATATCAGGCCTGCGCTTCTTCATACGCTCGTTGATGTCATCGTAATAGAGACTGAAATGAGGCACATCGTATGCAGTGCCGAACATTCTGTTGTAGTCATCCATTATCTCCTGCAGCTTGTCGGCGGTCACTTTCTCATCCTCAAAGCCTTGTCCCATTCCAGTAAGATTGTCATCCTGGCTCTCGTTCGCCGAATAAGTGAATATCGCGCCGATGCGGATCGACGGTTTCAGTTCCTTGAATATCCTGTAATATTCAAGGAGCATCGGGACAGACTGGACAGCGAACATCGCATTGAACTCACCGTCAAAGGTAGAATGATTGAAGTTGTTCAATATGAACCGCGCGATCTCCCGCATCCTTGTTTCCGATTCCAAGTCCACATCTTCTTGTCCTTTATAATATTCAACAAGGAAACCAAGCACATTATCATCAGCTATGGCATCTTTTATCAGGTATCTATGCAGACATTTCCCGAATACTTCCGCTGTGGTATGTTCCTGTCTGGCGTTTTCCCGAAAAATCGGTGTTCCGGTAAATCCGAAAATCTGGAGATTGTGAAAGAAACCGACTATATTCTTATGGCAGTCACCGAAGTGAGAGCGGTGACATTCATCGAAAATCATCACGACCTTCTTGTCACGAATGTCTTGCAGGTGCTTGTTGTAGTAGTCTTTCGTGACCGCACAGTTCAATTTCTGTATGGTGGTGATGATGATCTTGGAATTTCCGCTTAGTCTCTTGATGAGTTCGCCTGTGTTGTCAGTATTGTCAACAGCCCCTGGCTCGAACGCTTCATATTCCGCTTGTGTCTGAGTGTCAAGGTCGTGTCTGTCCACCACGAACAGCACCTTGTCAACGCCATCGACTTCCGAAACCAGCTGCGCAGCCTTGAACGAGGTCAACGTCTTTCCAGCTCCTGTTGTATGCCATACATACCCGTTATCATTGGACTCCTGCACTTTCTTCAGAATCTCCTCCACGGCATAATACTGGTACGGGCGCAATACCATCAACATCTTGTCTCCTTCGTGAAGGACTATGTACTTGCCTATAATCTTGCCAAGAGTGCATTTCGCCAAAAAGTCATCGGCGAAGAGTTCAAGGTTGTTTATCGGTTCGTTGTTTGGAGTCGTCCAATTGAATGTGAACTTATAGCCGCCATTAGGATTATTCGCGAAGTATCTGGTGTTTACCCCGTTGGAGATGATGAAAAGCTGAATGTAGTCAAAGAGTCCATTGAATGCGGTCTTCTGGTATCTCTGAACCTGATTATATGCCTGCTTCAGTTCAACGCCCCTTTTCTTCAGCTCAATCTGCACAAGCGGAAGACCATTTATAATGATAGTAACGTCAAAGCGGTTCTTCCTCTTAGCCTCAACTGTTATCTGGTTCGCCACCTGAAACTCGTTCTTGCACCAATTCTTGGAATCGAAGAAATTAATCCAGACACGCTCTCCGTTTTCGAGTTCAAATTCCTTCAAGTCACGAAGCTTCTTGGCCTTCTCGAAGCGCGTTCCACCTTCAAGATAAAGCAGAATCTTGTCAAATTCAGACTCAGTGAAAGACGTGCGGCCGTGTCGCTTGAGCTCGTCTGTGTTATGCTTCTCAAGCTGAGCTTTGAAATTGGACTTAAGTTCATTCTCATCATTGAGAATGACACGTTCATAACTGTTCTCAATCAAGGTTTTGATCAACCCTTCCTCCAGAATCTGTTCACTTTGTACAGGCATTTTATATTCCAAAAGACAATATATGGCAAAGTTAGCAATCTCTTAAAGATATTCAAGTGTCATTGCTATCATTCGCACATTATTACTATCTTGGCAAGTGTCCAAAAACAATCAAGATAAAAAAAAGAGTGACCAAATATTGGTCACCCTTCTTTTATGTTGATCCGAACAAAGTCTTTTATATCTCCTGCCGCTTGCGACGCCAGTTGAGCATCGGGAGGAGGAAGGAGATGACGGCGGCGCCTAGCCAGAACCAGCTGACGTAGGTGAAATCGTGTTTGGTCACGGTCTCGCCGAGTTTGTTCACCACCTCGACTGTGTTGTTGTCCAGAAGGAGGCCGGTGACTACGTTCTGCAAGCCGGCGGCGGCGTAGGAGGCCACTCCTACGATGCCGAGGGCGGCTCCGGAGGCTTTTCTCGGAACGAGGTCAATGGCCATCAGACCGCCAAGGAAACTGATCAGAACACCGATGGCGATTCCGAACAGAACCATTGACAGGATGAGCGTGAAATGACTGCCGTTTCCGAACAGGAACAGGTAGAGGGAAATCGCCTCAAGGACACCTGCGGTGAAGGCGGGATATTTCCTGTCTCCCTTGAACACCTTGTCGGACAGCCAGCCTGAGAATACCGTTCCCAGCACTCCGAAGATCGGGTTGATGCCGATGATCGCGGCGGCGGCTTTGAGGTCATATTCATAAGTCTCTTGAAGGAAGATCGTGCCCCACTCGTTGATGGCGTAGCGGCTCATATACATAAAGGCGCTGGACAGGGCCAGAATCCACACTCCGGAATTGCGGAGAACGGCTTTCTGGATCTTTCTGGTCTCGGCGGCCCTGGCCTCGGCGGACTCAGCAGACTCCTGCGCGGCCGGCTTCTTTGTCTCCTCGCCGGAAAGTTCCTCGATGGACGGAAGTCCCTTGCTCTCAGGCGTGTCGTGCAGCCAGAACAAGATCAAAAGCACTCCCAGAAGGCCGGCGCAGGCCGCTCCGAAGAAGCCCCATTTCCAACCGAAGGCGGCCACAATGGAACCTACGAATATGAACGAGAGGCCTTCGCCGATGTTGTGCGAGGCGCTGAAAAATCCATAGTACGTGCCACGTATCCGCAGCGGGAACCACCTCGAAAGTGTGACGATGGAAGGCGGAGAGCCCATAGACTGAGCCCAGCCGTTGATGCCCCACATTATCGCGAACACTATGAATATGATAGAGCCGCTGATGCCAGCGCTGACCGCTGTGGCGCCAAGCACTCCCATAATCAGGTTGGCGGCGGCCGACAGCACCAGACCGGTGGCCATAAACCTTTTGACATTCGAGCCGTCGGCCAGGAATCCGTTGACGAACTTGCCCACGGCATAGGTCCAGTAAAGGCAGGCGCCGATGATACCAAGCTGCGTGGCGTTGAGCAGGCCGGCGTCAATCAGCGGCTGCTTCATCACGCCCATCGACATACGGCACACGTAATAGAGCGCGTAGCCGAACGTGATGGCGATGAAGGACTGGAAGCGGGAACGTTTCCAGACCTTGTCAGTGTTCTCCGGAGCCACCTTGGCGGCGGACGGAGAACTTATCCTGAAAAAATCGAGAAATGAAGCCATCTTAAATGAATATTATGACTATCCAGACGGCTTCCTAATCGTGCAATCCCTTTTCGCGGAGGTACTTGAGCAGCTGCTCAGGACGGTCGGTCTGGATGAGTGACGCGCCGTAGCCGATCACCTGGTCGTAGATGAGGGCAGGATCGCCGCAGTCAAGAGCCTTGTCATCGTCCAGATAGCCGCAGAGGCTTCCCCAGATAGTGTTGATCCAAAGCTTTGAGCCTGAGTCGATAATCTTCTTGAAGCAGTCCTCAACCTCAGGGGTCATCTTCTTCCAGCAAACCTCGTAGGCGAGAGGAACGGTGCCGGTCTCCATATATTCATTGAAAAGAGCCTTTCCGGCCTCTTTCTGGATGTCAATGATAGGCATATACATCATATTGTGCTCGTGGGCGGCCATCCTCCCGGCCACCTCGGCTACAGGCTTCTTGCCCTTGATCAGGATCTGGTCGGTGACTCCGAGTTCCTCGGTGAGGGCGAGAACCAAGTCGTAATATTCATAACCCTGATCCACGTTCACGCAGATGCGGTCCTTGCAGCACTCCAGCGCCTCGCGGAGGGTGCAGATGTGCAGGGAGTCGGTGGCAACGCCGTGCGCGCGCTTGAGACGGAACTTCTTGAGCTCATCCAAGGTGTAATCGCTTACAAGGCCCTTTCCGGTGGTGCAGCGGTCGATCGTCCTGTCGTGAGAGAGCACGAGAACGCTGTCCTTGGTGAGCTTGAGGTCGAGCTCCATTATGTCAGCGCCCATCCTGATGATGGACTCGATGGCAGGGATGGAGTTCTCCGGATAGTTGCGCCAGTCGCCTCTGTGGCAGACCACGACCACATACTTTGAGGCCGGGTCGTGCATCTGCGCCACGATCATCTCGGCCCTGTTAGGGTACTTGGCCGCATCAACCACATTCTTCTTTGCCGTCCCGCAGGAGCAGAGGCACACAGCGGCGGCGATCAGGTACAAAATTTTTGCTTTCATATATTCATTAATTTTTAAAATTTTGTCAGTCAATGTCTAAAGAAGCTTCCTTAGTTCAGCGAGGGCGCAGGAGATGTGGTACTGGACCGTCTTGGGACTTATCATCAGCGCGTCGGCAATCTCTTGGTAAGTCTTGTGTTCGTAGCGGTTCATCCTGAAGATTGTCTTCCTTAGGACAGACATATCTTCCAAAACCTCGTCTATGCTTTTCAGCAACTCGAACGTGTCCATTTGGAACGACGGCTCATACTGCTCCGTGCTGACTCCGACAGTGGCCTTCTGGTACCTGTCGCGCACGCCCTTGCGCTTAATGAAATTCAGGACGGCGTTGTGCGCCATACTGAACAGGTAGGACTTGAGCGAATCAACCTCACGGAGAGCTTTACGGGAGTTCCAGATCTTGAGGAACATATCCTGCGTGATGTCCTCCGCCTCCGAGGAGTTCTGAAGAATACTGAACGCGAAATTTCGGATGCGCCCGGCATACAGAACATAGAGGATGCCAAGAGCCTTGACATCCCCTCCTGCTATCTGCTCAAGTAACTGCTTGTCTTCATTAAGCATTTCACCTGACAAATATAACGATTATTTACCACTTTCTTACACGGACCTTGTACATATCAATGTCAACATTGATGATTCTGTCCGGGGCGGAGGCGCTGGTGTTCCTGCTGTAGCGGATCTTGTGGGAAGACCAGCTCTCATCTCCCTCCGGGATGGTCGCGTCCGTGTACCAAACCTCGCCGGTCTCGGCGTTGTAGTTCAGGGACTTCAGAGCGGTGGAGCCTGAGAACAATGACATCTCCGTGAACTGTTCCGTCTCGACATTGAACAGGTAAGCCTTGCTGCCGGCCACTGTGATGGTGTTGTCGTCCACACGGTTGATGTCGTGGATTCCACCCTGAGGAGCCGTGATGCTCTTGACGAGCTCAAACGAAGGCTTGTCGGTGCCGAGGCCGTTGATCTTGAATATCTTGATGACATTTCCGCCGGCGGCGTACAGCACGTTCCTCTTGTAGTCCCAGACAACTCCGTGGCCGGAATAAAGGTCGGCGTTCGCCAATGAGACCTCTGACCTGGCCGAATTATAGATATGCACCTTGTTGTGGTTGGCGGTCGATCCTGTGGATGTGGCCACAGCGATGTAGCCTCCAGGGAGATATTCAGCGGAATGGGCGTTAGGCAGTCCGGTCGCGTGGAAAAGCACCTTTGAGGTGGCGTAGTCCAAAAGGATGCACCATCCGTAGGAACTTGTCAGCAGCAGTTTGGTGCCGTTGTCCACGAACTTGCACTCGTCCAGATGGTCGCAACGATCGGCAGCGAGTCCGAGTTCAGAGGCAGCTGTTCTGGCATCCCACGACCAGATAAGACCTTCCTTGTAGGAATCCTTGGCGACTGCCGCGTTGATGACGAACACGTGGTTGTCTCCGCAGAAAACAAGTTCGGTCGATTCGTCCTCTGCCAGCTTCTCGGTGCTGATCCTCTCGCCCGCCTCAAGGACGATCTCGCTGTGGTTTATGGCTGTGATCGTCTGGCCGGAAGAAGTTGTCATCTTAGCGGTGAAGCCCTTTGAAAGGGTGACAGGAGCGCAATAGACAGGGATGAACACAGAGTTCGAGCGGCAGTCCACCGGAGTGGTCGGAGTCATCTTGACGGACGCTGAGTTTGCGGTGAATGTGCCCTCGGCGATGTCAGCGGTGACCTCGCCGGCAAGATTCTCTCCGCCGTTGGCGGTCAGCTCAAGCGAAGCGACATCGTAGTCCCCCATCGCGACGTTCACGAACACCATACATCCGGCAGGCTTCAGTTTGAAGTCACAGCCTTCGTAGGAATTGACATTGGCGCTCACCACGTCCAGCATAACGGGAACCTCGGTTCCGTTCTGGTTGGTCGGAATGGTATATTTCACGTTTTTCCCGGACAAACGCACATCCGCCTTGGAAGGGTACCAACTCAACACCGTGGTCTCAAGCCGGGAAGCCTGGACATTGAACAGGAAATACGATGAGCTGCTTCCCGTGATGATCGGAGAAGCCTCGGCTCTCTTCGCGATTCCGTCCGGCTCCAGCATTATGACACCTTTGTCATCGGCTCTCCAAGCCGGTGTGACAATAGCCCCCGCGGTCTTGAAGTCCTTGCTCGCCTCATAATACGGGCTCAAGGTTATCTTGGCCTTGACCGCAAGATCCCTGATCTCGGAATCCTTGTCCTCCGAGCAAGCGCCGGCGGCACACAAGGCAAGCGCGGCCGACACAATGGATATAAACCTTATCTTATTCATTTTCTTCATTTTTAATGAATATCCCGACCCGGCCGCAGGACTTTTTCCCACGGGCCGGGCCGGAAATGATTACCTTAGGCAGCAGGAACCGCAGATGTCACCACCGTGGGTGCTCCATCCTGAGGCTCTCTGGCCACCGACATATTTGCCGACCATCAGACCGTTGGCCGTCTTGGATCCGATGAAGGCTGAATAGAACACACCGTCAAGAAGGTTGTTGCCCCCCATCTGCTTCTGGTTTGTGTCATCAGCGTTCTCGCTCCAGGATTCCTTGATCGTTCCATCACTGTTGAAAATATAGGAAGTGTTGCCGTACTGTCCTGAAGTGATGTAGAAATGGTTCTCTGTGTCAACGCAAGGGTGTGAGAAGTTGAAAGCGTTGGCCTTGCCTCCATTGGAGAGGATATGCTCGTAGCTCCAGTTCACCTTAGTCAGATCCTTGTCGATGTTATAGACGTGGTTGTCCTTGCAGCCGACGAAGACGGTTCCGTTCGGAGCCACAACCGGCTCGTAAGGGTTATTGCCGGCGAACACGAAGTTGTCAACGATTATCTCCTTCTTGGCTAGATCAATCGAGCTAAGGCCGTTTGCGACAGGAACGTACATTGTGTTCTTGTCAGCGGCCACGGCAAAGCCGGAGATCCCGACCATTTTCGCGCTCATCGTCAATGCCTTGAGCAGCGAGCCGTCCGAAATGTTCAGGAACGTTATGGTCGCTCCGGCGCCAACGACAAGCTCAGTTCCGTTCACGAGGAGACCAGCGACCGCCGTGCCAATGGCCGCCTGCCATTTCTTCGCGCCGGAAGCGGCGTCGAGGGCGAACACATTTCCGGCCTTGTCACCGATATAGACTTCCGTACCGGCGGCATTGACAGCCGGCGCGGCGCTCTGCATTGAGCCGGCCTCGGTGAACTTCCATTTGAGCTGTCCATCAGCGGTGACAGCATAGAACTGACCTGAGGATGTGGTACCATAATAGATGTCACCTGTCTTAGGGTTGACGGTCAGAGGGTTGTAACTGCCCGAATTGGTTTCAGGGACATATTTCCACTTGATATCCCCGCTGATGACATCGAATGCGTAGAGAACAGCCTTCTTGTTGAAGGTGATATCATAGACGGTCTTTCCGTCAGGCGAGAAGACCGGGCAACTGCCCTTGAAGCCCTCGTAGTTTGTGCCGGACATCTCCCAATCGTTGAAGAATACGACATACGGACGGATTTCCACCTCAAGGGTCCAGGTCTTTGCCTTGCCCTTGATGTCAGCACTCAGAGTAACCTGCTGCGCTCCGGTCGCGGTGAAGCCCTTGGAAACCTCGACACCTTCGAGAACCTTTCCGTCAGGGAATATCCACTTGACATTCGTCGCGCCAGGATAACCTTCGGTGTTGAACGTGAACTTGATCGGTTGGTTAATGGCAGCCTTGCTCCTGTCAAGGGTGTAAGGAATCGCCAGAGTAGGCATCGCCTTTACCTGCGCGGCCTCGGCAGGACCTTTGGCATAATTAGCCACAAGGGTGAACGTATAGTTCTTGTCGTTGGTCAGGCCGGTCACGTCATAACTTTCCTTGTCGGCCTCGATCTCGGCTTTCTGAACGTCGGTCTCGGCTCCTTCCATAAACCAAGTCAAGGTGTAGGAAGTAAGCAATTGGGACGGACGGGTCCAACTCAAGGTAACCGTGGCGTCGGAAGCGTCCGCGTCAAGGTCAGTCACAGGGAGCCTTGAGGTGCTCGGCCTCGCCGAAACCTCGACTGGATTGGAAATCAGATTGCCATAAACCGCCTGGACGGAGAACACATAGTCGTCTCCGTTCGCAAGATCGGTCACAGTGTAGTTCTGACCGTCGGTGCGGATGGTCTGCTCAGAGCCTTTCGTGTAAGTGATGATGTACTCAGTCGGATTCCATCCTTCAGGGACCGACCACGACAACTGAACCTCCTCATCACCTGGAACGGCCTTCAAATCAGTCACCTGATGGCGCGGTCCTCCTGTCTCGGGAATATCCTCCTGCCAGCAGGAGCTCATCGCCAGACAAGCGATCGCCGCAATGATGCAATATAATATTCGTTTCATTTCTTTTCTATGTTTATCAATATCTTAGTGTTATCATCAGAATCCAGGATTCTGCCAAAGGATGGAATCATCGTTCACAATCTCGATCTGATCGTGAGGAATCGGGAAGAGAAGGTTGTGGGAGTCAAGCGAGTAGCCAAGGCTCTTGAACAAATCAACGGCCAGTCCAAGACGGACAAGGTCGAACCATCTCTGTCCCTCAAGGGCGAACTCCCTTCCTCTTTCATCGGCCAGTTCCTTGATGAAGGCATCCTTGCCGGAGACCTCGGCCTCGGTCAGTTCAGGAAGATCGGCGCGGGTACGGGTCTTGTTGAGATACGTAAGAGCCTCGGAGATGTTTCCCTGCTGTCCCAAAGCCTCGGCGTACATCAGAACGACGTCAGCATAACGGAGGAACGGGAAATCATTGCCAACCAGCGTGGTATATGTGGCATCGTAGGTGTCCATATACTTGTTGATCGCGTAAAGTTTACCCGGCGTTATCTCCTGATACTCACCAATAAGGGCGTACCTGTTGTCATCCGCTGGATAAACAGACTTGAACACGCCGGTCGGATTAGGCCTCAGCTTAGGGTCAGCGATGTTGGTGCTGTGCCAGTAGCCGTGACCGTTGTCGTTTGTCTTGTTGTAGTAGATGGCGAAGAGGATCTCCTTGTTCATCTTGTCGGCCACATCGAAAGCGGCTCCGGTAGTCGCCATAAGGCCGAAGTTCGTGTCCTTCATCGCGTCCTCCAGCACGGTCTGCGCCTCGGCGTATTTGCCGAAAGTCAGATAGACCTTGCCGAGAAGGGCCTGCGCGGCGATCTTCGTCACTCTCGCAACCTCGGCGGAACGTTTGGCGGGAAGAAGATCAATCGCTTCCTTGAGATCCTCGACAAGAAGGTTGTACATCTCCTCCTCAGTGCATCTCGGGATGGTCTTGGCCTGGACAGGTGTCACGACGGTGCGTGTCACCGGCACGACTCCGAACACCCTGTAAAGGCTGAAATACCACCATGACCTCATAAACAGGCACTCGCCACGGTACTTGTCCCCGTTCGCGAGAGTCTTGCCGGCCATATGGTCGAGAACATCGTTGCAGCGGTATATTCCGTTGTACCAGGCGTTCCAGATATTCGAGAGTATGGCATTGTTGGATCTCTCCTGGAAATGATCGAGATCGTACCTGTCCTGAGTGGAGACCGCCATTGCGGTGAGCTCACACTCGTCACTTCTATAAGCCAGTTCGTTGATGAAAAAGCCCATCTGGGTCTTCAGCTTGTCGTAGCAGCAGTAAACGCCCTGGTTGAAATCATCATCGGTCTTGTAATAGTTGCCTTCGGTCACGGTGTTCGCCGGGTACTGCTCGAAGAAGCTATCGCCACAGGAAGCAAGGCTAAGAGCCGCAAGGCCGATCAAAGCTGATTTTATGATATTCTTCATATTCATTACAGATTAAAGTTGATACCCACACTGAAGGTTCTTGAAAGAGGGTAGGAGCAATAGTCCTCGCCCGGGCTGAGGGCGTTGGTTGACCTCTTGTTGACCTCTGGGTTGTAGCCTGAATAATGAGTCAAGGTGAACAGGTTCGTGCCCTGGATGTAAACCCTCATCTTTGAGATGGTAGTGCCGCGGAACCACTTGTCCGGCATCGTGTAGCCGAGGGACAGGTTCTGGAGCCTCAGGTAGGATCCGTCCTCCAGATGGAAGGTCGAGGTGCATGAACCGTTGTTTCCGGAGGATTTTCTGGTGGCCCTGTTGAGGTTGCCGTAAGGGAATCGGTTCAAAGCCTCCTTCATCATATTCGATGACGCTTCCATATTCAGAAGGTAACGTCTCTCAAGGTTCAGGATCTCGTTGCCATAGACACCCTGGAAGTTGGCTGAGAGATCAAGTCCCTTCCAGCCGAACTGAACACCGAATCCGTAGTAGAAATCAGGCATATAGTTGCCGACGATCACACGGTCGGAATCCTTGTCGAGCTTGCCGTCGCCGTTGGCGTCCACAAAACGGAAGTCGCCGACAGTGGTTGTCGGGAAATGAGGGTATGTGTCAAGTTCCTCCTGGTTGTGGAACACACCGTCCTGCACGAGCAGGTAGTAGCAACCTACCGGATAGCCGACTTTCGTGATGTAGTTGGCACCTGAATATGAAGAGGCGACGATGAGCGGAGCGTCCTCGTCACCAAGCGACAGAACCTTGTTCCTGTTCAGCGACCAGTTGGCGTTCCAGTCCATCGAGAAGTCACCGAACGACTTGTGAGAGGTCAAGGTGATCTCGACACCCTTGTTCTGCATCGATCCGATGTTGACATTGGACTTCGTCAGACCGGACACAGATGACACCGGAATATTAAAGAGCATATCCGTGGTCTTGGAATAGTAGAAGTCGGCGTTGATGCCGAGAAGGCCGTTCCAGAGGTTAGCGTCGAAGCCGATGTTTGTCTGGGTGTTCTTCTCCCATCCAAGCTCGTTGTTGGCTATCTGCGACGGGTACATAGAAGTGACGAGTCCGTTGCCAAGATCGAGAGTGTTGGATCCGTAAAGGGCCAGATAAGCCGAGTTACCGATCTGGGCGTTACCTGTCTGACCGATGCTGGCGCGCAGCTTGAGGTCGTTCAGCCAGTTCTTCGTGTTCCTCATGAAATTCTCGTCATTGATTCGCCAACCGGCTGACGCGGCAGGGAAATATCCCCACCTTGTGTTCGGAGCGAAACGAGAGGAGGCGTCACCTCTGATCGAGGCTGAGAACATATAACGTCCCTTGTAGGAATATTGCGCGCGGACAAGCCAAGACGCGAATGTGTAGGCGTACTTGTCGTTGAATGTGTCATCAATTGAAATGGTCTTGCTCTTGGTGGTCCTGATCTTGTCGTCACCCTCTACACCGGTACCCTTGATGGCGGAGGTCTGGATAGCCTGTTTCTCAGCCTCATAGACAGCCACGGCGTTTATTGAGTGCTCGCCGAACTTTCTGTTGAACGAGATCTGGTTGGTGACGTTCCAGTGGAAATATGACTGGGTGTAGTTGGCCGCGGTAGGAGCCGAAGGCTTGTCGTAGTACTTCAGGTTCTTGAGCGGAATGTAGGACGGACGGTAGTAGTTCCTGATGTAGGAATAATAGTCACCACCGACCGTGACCTTATATTCAAGTCCCTTGATGAACTCGTAGGAAGCGTGGACGTTGCCAACAAGGTTCAGTTTCTCCCTGACATCATCGATCTCAAGGGCAAGGGCGACAGGGTTCAACACCTCGTTGGTCTGGGTGTCCCAAGTGTTGAACCTCATATAACCGTTCATATCCCAGTTATAGGACCCGTCGGAGTTGTAAACCGGGAATACCGGAGGTGCCATCAAAGCGGACGCGATCACACCGTCGCTGCCGTACTGGCCATCGGAGTTCACATAATTGGTCTTTGAATATGAAGGAGAGAAGCTTACGCCATATTTCAGCTTACCTTTCTTGCCGTCAAGGTTGGCCCTGAGTCCGTACCTCTCGAAGTCCGATCCGATGATGGTTCCCTCGCGGTTGAGGTAGTTCAGGCCAATATAGTAGTTGTAGTTCTTCGTTCTGGCGGAGACGCTGAGGGCGTGCTTGTGCGAGAGCGCCGTGCGGAAGATCTCGTCCTGCCAATCGGTGTTTGTCAAAGTTCCGGTCTTGTCCTGAAGATAAGAAGTGATGAGAGGATCGACATTATGATAACTCTTCGGACGACCGCTATACGGATCTCCGATGGAGCCTGTGGGAACTTCAAAAAGATAGGCGCCGTCCCTGGCTTCTTTGAATATCTCCGCGAACTCGTAGGCATCGAGCATATCGATCTTCTTGGAGACATTGGAGACGCTGAACTGTCCGTCGTAGGAGATGACCGGAGTCTCTGAGTTGGCGCCACGCTTTGTGGTGACAAGGATGACACCGCAGGATCCTCTCGAACCGTAGATGGCGGCCGCGGAGGCATCCTTCAGGACCTCAAGGCTCTCGATGTCGCTGCCGTCAAGGTTAGCAAAAGCTCTTGAGTCACAAGGGATTCCGTCGATTACATAGAGGGGGTCGTTGCCTGATGTGGCGGACTGGATACCCCTGACCCTGACGGAGACGTTGCCGGAAGGCTGACCACCCAGATTGATGACCTGAACACCCGGCATCTTGGCAGCCATCGACTCACGGAAGTCCGTGGTCGGAGTGTTGGCGAAGTCCTCGGCCTTGATGGACGCGATGGAAGTCGTGACATCCCTCTTGTTCTGCGCGCCGTAACCGATGACCACAACGTCATCCAGCTTGATAGCCTCTTCCTCAAGCACGAAATCGGCCTTGGACTGGCCAGCGGTCAATGTAGCGGAGGCGCTGTTGTAGCCGATGATGGAAACGTCCAGGACAGCGTCCTCGCTCTTGACCTTGAGCTCGTAGTTTCCATCGATGTCTGTTCCGGTTCCGTTGTTGGTGCCACGCTCGATGACCATAGCGCCGATCACAGGCTGTCCGGACTTGTCAACGACCTTTCCGGTAATGATTTTCGGGCCTACGGTCCCCGAAGCCTTAGGTCTGGCTTCCGGAGCCTTTTTGCTCAAAAGGATCTTCTGGTCCTTGAATTCGACCTTGACACCTGGAAGCACCTTCTTCAGGACAGCTTCGATGTCCTCGTTCTTCGCCGTGACCGAAACCTTGCCGGCAAGGTCAATGTCGGTGTCCACATAGGCGAAAGTGTAGGAACTACCAGCCTCGATAGCCTTCAGGAGTTCCTTGACTGTCACATCCTTGACATTCACGGTCGCCGTCCTGCTCTGAGCGTACGCACCGAGCGAAAGCCCGAGGGCGCACAGCACGCAAAGCACGGTTCTGGTGAATGAAGGAAGAATGTTAGATATTCCTTTCATTAATAATTAGTGTTTTTGGTTTTGTTATCAATTGTGATTGTCTTTCCTTGACGCTCCCAGCGGACCGGAAGGAGGGTTGAGAGGATCTCCATAATCTCATCGACGGATTCATCCTTGACCGTCAATGACATACGTTTGTCCTTAAGGTTGCCGAGGTCAGCCGCGACCTTTATCTGGTACTTGTGCGACAGGCTTTCCAGAATGTCGCCGAGCTTCACATTGTCGAATGCGAGGCGATGCTCGTACCAGCGGCAGCAGTCATCGGCGTTCACCGCCGTCACCTCAGTCCTTCCCCTGTCCCAGGAATATTTCTGGTCAGGCCTGAGGATGACGAGTTCCTTGCTTTCGGTGTCGGAGACCTGCACGGAACCGCTGCGGAGGATCACCTCGGCGGAATGTCCGACAGGGTCGCTGACAATGTTGAAAGTCGTTCCGAGAACCTTGACCTGAAGGTTGTCGTGCATATTCACGATGAACGGGCAGGCCTCGTTTCTGGTGACCTCAAAGTAGCCTTCGCCGTCGATGGAGACATTCCTTGCGCTCTTGCCGAAATCCTGGTTGTAGGACAGCCGGCTGTCCCGGTTGAGCCATACGCGCGTGCCGTCAGGCAAGGTGTAGGAGCCGACGTTGTCGGACGAAGCGATGAGCACGGTCTCCCTTTCGGGAGCCATATTCATTCTCCCGACTGTCGCGCCTCCTATGAATATCGCCACGGCTGCGGCGGCGGTGACACAGTAACGTAATGGCTTGCTGTGCAGCAGATTGGACAGCCATCCGAGTCTTTGAGCCGTTGGGGCAGTCCCTTCGATGCTCGCTGAGTTTGTCGAAGCGCCATCCTCTCCCAACGAAGCCATAAGCCTCTCCAGTCCGGCCGTCAAGTCGAAATCAGGAGAGTCCGAAGAGACAGAGTCCCAATATTCCTCCAGCAAAGCCTTCACCTCCGGTTCATCTCCATACGCGGCAAGCCACCCGAGGTACCGTTGTTTCAGTTCCTCGGAGACCTCCACACCGCTGAAGAAGAAATCCAGGATGCGTCTGTAGTCTTCGCCCTTCATTATTTGCCCGCCTGGGTGAATGTGTAGGTACTTGTGTAAGATCCGGCATTGAGACGGATCGTTCCGATACGGGCTGCACCTGTCGTGTTAGGTTGGGTGGTGATGGTTGATTCACTGACGCCCTTGGTGCCGGAAGCAGGTTCGATCGTGAACCAGTCCTCACCTTCAAGCGACCAGTCACACGTGGCGCTGATCGTGATCTGATCGGTTCCGCCTCCCTCCAACGTAGCAGGTGTCTTGGCGGCCAACGTAGTCTTGATGACGACAGTGTCGTGCACCTCGGACACAGTCTGTTTCTGGCAAGCGGTCCCGCCAAGAAGCAGCGGAACGACCAGAATGAGTTTTGTTATGAGTTTTAGTTTCATGGAGTATAAAAATGTTTTATATAAGGTAAGACACCTTCGATGCCCTATATGCTAAAAAACGATCAAGACTTTTATCAGGTAATCCTTAAAAAAGGCTATATTTGTATGATATAAAGCCATGTCAAAGGATAAGAAAAGATGATTCTGGATGAAACGATATTCGAAGGGCTGTACTACAAGTACAGTGACAGGCTTTACAACTTCGCGTTCAGGTTCGTGTCGGACGAGCACACAGCGCAAGACATCGTGCACGAGGCCTATGGCACGCTTTGGGAGAAATTCGAAGGAAAGGAAAGCGACGCATGGCAGGCTCTTCTGTTCCGCATTGTACGGAACCGGTCGATTGACACACTGCGCCACCAGTCATCACTCAGGATTGTCAGTCTCACGGATTCTTTCAGAAACGTCTGCGACGAAGGTCTCTATCAGATGGATTTCGCGGTCAACGACTCCGACCGGAAGACAATCTACGATGAGCTCACGGCGAACATCCACAGCATCATGGGCAAGCTTCCTGACAGATGCCGCGAAGTGTTCATGATGAGCAGGTTCCAAAACATGAAGAACAAGGAAATCGCGGCGGCTTTGAAAATCTCTGAGAAGGCTGTGGAAAAGCACATCCACAAAGCCCTGACGGTGTTCAGGAAAGAATTGGGCGGCCTCGCCGGCAACGGGAACGCGGATCTCCAGAGCGGAGCCGCTCATTTCTGGCTGCTGTTCATCCTCACCTGCATGGTGGATTGATCACGGACATAGGGTTGAATATAAGAAGAAAGGGTGGCTAAAAAGTCACCCTCTCTGAATATTACGTCATGACAATTATCTATAGCAGATGCTGAACTCGGCCAGACTGCACAGGGGAACCTTCAAGGCTCCGCCCTTTCGTCCTGACGCCGTCACGACAAACTTGACGTACTTCGCCTCCGGCTCGATCTCCGCCGCGTGAACGTTACGGTATGCGCTCACGCCGGTATAGTCGAAATCGCAGACCTTGGTGTAATTCTCTCCATCCAAAGACACTTCCAGATGCCCGCCTTTAAGGTCGGAGGCATAACGGTCCTGACGCCGGTACAGGTCGAAGTCCGAAATACGCACCGGAGAGGCGAGTTCATATTCAATGAAATACGGCAGCTTCAACACCGCCACGTCGGTCTTTTGGTAGCCGGATTCCCATTTCGTGTTGATCTTCCCGTCGATCGTCAGCTCCGGGCCGGCTCCGATCTTATAGGAGTTGCAGTCACGCACCGAGATGTCGGACTGGCTGTAATGATGCCTGTTGAACATATTCATCACTGACTCCGACTCGCCTTCCACCTTGAAGCCGCCTTCCGACTCGACACCAGCCACAAGGGAATAATACCTATCCTGTGCCTTGGACTTGTCGATGCGCACAGTATAGACAATCTCGGAGACACCCGGGGTGAAACCTTGTTCAGAAGAGGATGTCACTGAATATGATCCCTCCGGAAGAAGCGAATATTCCGCCTTGTCCGATGGGACGTTGAAAGTGAACTTCACGCCGTTGTCCCAATTGTTCTCGATGCTTGTGCGGACCTTGTATTCAACAGTGACGAATCCGTCATTGTCCTCCAGTTTGTCAAGATCGGTCTCGGACACTCCGGATTTGTCCAGACTGAACGCCATCATGCTCATGTCCGGGACGATGACAGTGCTGCCAAGTTCATCGGTCTGGGCGTCATTCACGCCATCGGTGAGGCTTTTCAGCCTCAACGCCACAGCGTAGTTACTCAGATCGGAATAGTCCGCTTCCGTTGAAAGTCTTTTCAAGGCCTCGATGTTGAAATCCACCTTGAACGTAGCCTTCTTGTCCTTCATCTGAAGGTCAGACGATTCCAGAGACCAGCAGTCCGAAGGCAGAGCCAGAAGCGACGCAGAGTTCTCCTCATTGTACTTTACCAGCACGGCGGCATCCTCCGACAGCCTCACCTTTGGATTCTGGTCGTAATAGCTGCCACAGTAGGCGTTCACCTCAGCCGTGAACGAGGACTGCACGTCATAGATTGTTTCTGTCTTCTGGTATCCGTTGTTGAGGATGTACACGGAAGGGTCGTAAAGATTGTCCTCCAGGTGGCTCGGCTCGCAGGCCGCGGCGGACAGAAGCGCGGCTAAGCCTATAAGAGTATATTTTCGTTTCATAATGATTCTTTTTTTAGAAGTCGTTTCCAGTTCTACCATCCGTAGTTCTGAGTCAGTTCCGGAACCCTGTCAAGCTCGGCCTGATTCATAGGAAGGACATAGTATTTCTTGGTGAACACCCTCTCGGACTTGGTGCCGGCCTCTCCGAAAGTGTCGAAAATGGACGTGCGCCTCCAATAATCACCGGAAATCTTATGGTCAGACGCTCCGATGTTGCATCCTACGACCTTGCCGTTATCCTCCCTTTCGGCTATCATCCAGCGGCGGGTGTCGAAGTAACGTTTTCCCTCGAAGCAAAGCTCGACCATACGCTCCCTGCGGATGTACTTTCTCTGGAGATCCTTGTCGCCTATGATCTCAGGATAGACCTCGTCCTCGCCGGTTCCGATCGCCGGGACCCCGGCCCTGTGGCGTATCATGTTCCAGTAAGTGAGGATGTCCGGATTCGCCGGGTCATATTCATTGAGAGCCTCGATGTACATCAGCAGCACATCGGCATATCTGATGATCGGCCACGAGAGGTTCCCCCACCGGCTTGACTTCGTGTCCAGATCCGGATCGATGAACTTGAGGCAAAGGTAACCGGTCGGGCTGTAGTTGTTCGATGTGATAGGTCCTGAGTTTCCGTTCTTGTAGAACTGGATGTTGGCCAGCTTGTTCGTGCCCATGATCCATGTCTGGCCGCTCCAGAACACATTGGCGTAGAACCTCGGCTCGCGGCCGATGTACATGTTCATGGTCTCGATGGCGTCGTTGGACTTCAGGTTCTTAGGGATGGTGGAGAAGAACGGGTTGACGAACTTCTGAGACCCGGTCTCAGTGTAGCCGGAACGTGGATCCACCTCAATGACACCCGCGCCGTTGTCGTAGGATTCGTCTTCCATGTTGGTGATCGGATAGTAGCCGTTGTCCATCGCGAAAGCGTCCACAAGCTTCTGGGTCAGACCGATTCCGCCGTATCCGCTCGCCGAGACCGGAGTCTCCCCGACTCTCCAGCTGCGTCCGCCGCACTGCACCGTGAATATGTTCTCAGGGGAATTGAGCAGCACCGCAGCGTTATGAATATTCTCAAGCGGAGTGGCGTTCTCGTCATCCACAAGATTGTACGTGTTCATGTCTATGACAGCCTTCGCCGCCTCGGCCGCCTGTCTCCAACGGTTTTCGTCATATTCTGTGTTGAAGAGTTTCTCTCCGTCCTTGTTCACGATGCCGTCATAAATGCCGGTGCCGTTCTGCCCGTTGAAAAGAGGGCTGGCGTTGAACATAAGGAGCCTGGCCTTCATCGCAAGGGAAGAGCCTTTCGTGGCACGTCCGATCTCGTAGGAGCTTCTCGTGTCAGGGAGCTCGGTGGCCGCTTTGTCATATTCATCACAAAGCCAATCGACTATCGTGCTCCAAGGGGACCTGTCCACCTTTGACACATTCGGGTCGGAATAGTCCGACTGCCTGTCCCCGAGCCAAATGACAGGGCCGTTCCATTTGAGCAGCTCGGTATAGTAGAACGCCCTGAGGAAACGGGCCTCGCCCCGCCACATCACTTTCTCATCATCCGTGAGCTGAGGGCAGTCCTGGACCTTGGACATGAAATATGTCGCCTCGCTTATTCCCTGATACAAAAGTCTGTAAACCGCATGACGGTAACCGCCGTGGTTTGACAGAGGGGAAAGCTGGTTATGGTTCAGCAAAGCGAAGAAACGTGAGCCGGTGTAGGCGCAGGAAGCCTCGTCGCTGGCAGTGATCGCGATGCCGGATGTGGAACCGTAACCTTCCGGGGACCATTCGCTCGGAATGTAGGTATAGACATTGACAAGATATTGCAGCGTAGTCGTCTTCTTGTCGAATATGTTCTTTGAGGTCAGCTGGTCGTCAGGCTGCCTGTCCAGGTAACTGTCACAGCCGCAGACCGCCAGCGCAATCATCAGGATTATTGCTGATATATTCTTCTTCATAGTACTTCTTGATTATTAGAAACCGATGTTCAGACCGATGTTGGCCACTCTGGTGTTAGGGTAGTTCGACGCTCCCGTCTGGAGATCCGGATCCCAGAGCTTGAACGGAGCGAAGGTAAGCAGATTTGTTCCGGACACAAAGACACGCGGCTGGCTCAGGCGCATCTTCTGGATCAATCTCTTAGGGAAAGTGTAGCCGAACTCAGCGTTCTTGAGCCTGATGTAGCGGCCGTTGACGAGCCAGAAGTCAGATGACTGGTTGTTGTTCGTCGCCTCGGTCGTGGTAAGACGCGGGTATTTCGCGTCGGTATTGCTTTCGGTCCAGTAGTTCCCGTAGATATCGGAGAACACGTTGTTCGCGGCCATCTTCGGCTCGGTGAATCCGCGTACCATAGAGGAGTTTATCGAGAAACTTACGTGGGCGTTGCCCTGGAAGAAAGCCGACACATCGAATCCCTTCCATTGGGCGGACACACCGAAACCGTACACGATCTCAGGCACGTCGGTGTACCCTATGGCCTTGACGTCCTTGCTGTCGATCACACCGTCGTTGTTGAGATCCTTGTACTTGATGTCGCCAGGACGTACCTCGCCGAGAGCGCTCTGGTCCGGAGACGTGGCGATGTCAACCTCGTCCTTGAACAGTCCGTCGGACACATAGCCGAATGTCTGCCATCTGGCCTGGCCGGTACGGTTCATGTACTTCTCGATGTAGTCCGGCTGGTCCTGATCCTCGATGACGTTACGGGCGAAAGTGAAGTTACCCATCGCCGAGAAGTTCACCTGGCCGATCTTCTGGTCGTACTGCAGGGAGCTGTCCCATCCGGAGTTCCTCATCCGGCCGATGTTGACGTAAGGCTTCGTGGTGATTCCGACATATTCAGGAATGGAAGACCTCTGAAGGAATATTCCCGAACGCTTTTCCTTGAACCAGTCCACCTGCACGCGGAGTTTGTCGAAGAACGAGACATCCACGCCGACATCCAGTTTGCGTGATTTCTCCCAGCCGACATTGTCGTTGGCCCATTCGCCGCGCCGGTAGGACGGGTAGGAGGTCACCGTCTCGCCGAAACTCCACTTATCACCGGAGTTGATTGTCTCCAGGTAGATGAAACGACGGTTGCCTCCGATCTGGTCGTTTCCGACAATTCCATAGGAGCCCTTGATTTTCAGCAAGCTGATGACATCAGCCAAGCGTCCTGTCCAGAATTTCTCGTTGGAGACCAGCCAGCCACCGGCCACTGACGGGAAGAATCCGAACCTATGTCCAGGCGAGAAGTTCTCGGATCCGTTGTAGCCGGCGTTGAACTCGGCGAAATACCGTGAATCATAATTGTAGGTAGCCCTGAAGGCCACTCCCTGATGTCTGTACGGCAGGGCCGCATTGCTGGAGGTGGCACTGGAGCCGATATAGTTCTTCTGTGACTGCTGATAGAGAAGGAGACCTGTGACGCTGTGGTTTCCGAATGACCTTGCGTAGTTCAGGCTGGCCTCCAGATAGAGGGAACGCCATCCGGTGTTGGAATATGAGAAATCCAGTGTCTGCGAGCCCTGCACAAGCTCAGTAAGGTGCAGTTCTCCGTTCTCGTCCCTGTACGCCTGACCGTATTGCTCAGGAGTCCTGGTGCGGTTCTGGTAAGCGTTGTTCTTGGCGTCGAAAGAGCCTTTGACTGTGGCTGTAAGTCCATCGGTGAGCCACGAGAAATCGTGGGTGAGGGACACGAGAGACTGAGCCGTGTTGTAGAACGCCTGCTTGTAACCGGTCTGTGTCAGAAGGGCGTACGGGTTGTAGCCCATGTTAGTACCCGGTCCTGGATAATGGCCGTCCGAATAGACCATCGGGAAGATCACAGACGGCGTCTTAAGCGCGGCCGACCAGATCGAGCTGCTGCTCGTTCCGCTCTCGTTCTTCTGCTCGAAAGTCGTGGCGAGATTGACGTTCATGGACGTGTGGCGAGTGAGTTTCACATCCACGTTCGCCCTGAAATTGAAGCGGCGGTAATATATTCCCGTGTTGTAATCGGCCGTAGGATCAGTCTTGAAGAGCCCGTTCTCGTTGTAGAAACCTCCGGAGATGTAATATTTCACGGAGCTGGTTCCACCGGAGACGTTGACGTTCGCCCTGGTGTTGTTGCTGAGGTTCTTGAATATGCTGTTGACCCAATCGACATTAGGGTAAAGGTCCGGATCCTCTCCGCTCAAGGTCTTGCGTACCCTCTCCGCATCGAAATATTCAGTCCCGGAAGCCACATTGTACATTTCCATGTACTGTGTCGCGCTCGCCATCTCCGGCACCTTGACTGGGCTGGTCACACCGTTCTCGAATTTGATGCTGACCTTTGGTTTGCCCTCCTCTCCGCTGCGTGTCGTGATGAGCACCACGCCGTTGGCTCCTCGCACTCCGTAAACGGCCGTCGCGGCGGCGTCCTTGAGGACGGAGAATTCCTTGATGTCCTCGACATCCACAAGGTCAAGCTCACGCTCGACTCCGTCGATCAGGACGAGAGGGTTGGCGTTGGCTCCGAAGGTGCTGATGCCTCGGATCCAGAAAGTGGATCCCGCGCCAGGCTCGCCGCTCCTCTGCACCGACACGACTCCGGAAAGCCTTCCGGCGAGAGCGTTGCTGATCTTGGACACCGGAATCTTCACCGCGTCCGGAGCGATTGTGGCGATGGCGCCCACGATACTGGCCTTCTTCTGGTGGCCGTAGCCGACAGCCACAGCCTCCTCCAAAGTGTTTCCATCCTGCTCAAGGGCCACGTTGATAACCTGTGATCCCTTCTTTATCTGGACATCCTGGGCCACATAGCCTATGCAGGACACGCTGATGTAGCCGTAATTGCCTTTGAATGAAAGGTTATAGCGGCCATCAAGGTCGGTGGAGACTCCAATCGGAGTGTCCTTGACCCAAACCGCCACTCCGACAAGCGGCTCGCCGGTCTTGGCGTCCTTGACGGTTCCGCTGACCTCCGTAGATTTGTCATCGCCGGTTGTCTTGCCTGAGGTCTTTGCCTCGGTTTTGGTGATCGTGATGATCTTGCCTTTCAGCTCATACTTGAAAGGTGGTTTGACTATCTGCCGCAAGACAGTCTGCACGGACGCCGAGTTGAAGTCGGCCGTGACAGCCGGGGCATCCCGAAGAATTCCTGTCTCGTAGATGAAAGAATAGCCGGTCTGGCGCTCAAGTTCCTTGATGACACCAGTCAGAGGCTCGTTCTTGAACCGCTTTGTGAACGACTGGGCGGAGATGAACTGCCCGGTCATCACGAGAAGCAAAACAAGAAGCGCGCTCTTGAAAACAAGTTGTCTCTTCATTTTTGTTGAACAGTGGGTTTAGTTAACGTTATTAGTTTTGATTGTATGTCATTTTTCTGTGATCGCGATGCTGCTGTCATCCTGCCATGCCCACGAGATCGGCACAATTACGGCCACCGCCCCAAGCACATCATCGATGGACTCACGGGTGTCGAGTATGACACGGAAAGTCTTGTTCCTGTATTTCACCGGATTGTAATGAATCCGCGTTCCGTACAAGGATGTCAGTCTGGAAAACAGCCAGTCAAGCGTGACTGACTCGCAGTCCAGCTTGCCGTCAAGCCATGAGCGGTACTGGCTCACATCCCGCCTGGACTTGCTCATGGAACGGTCGATACGGTTGTAGGAGATGACCTCGCCCGGGCTGAGATAAATGTAGTCCTTGCCGGTCTGGAACTGGATCTGTCCCGTGAGGAGGGCCGCCTGGATTCCGTTCTCACCGTTGTAGGCAGAGACGTTGAACGAGGTGCCTTTGACAGTGATGCTGGCATCGTCCATTCTGACGATGAATGGCTTGGCCGGATTCTTCGAGACATCGAAGAACGCCTCGCCGGACAGCGTCACTTCCCTGCCCTTCTTGTTGAAATCAGAATCGTAGGTCAGGGTCGTAGCTGAGTTCAGCCAAACTTTGGACGAGTCCGGAAGCACGACCAGTCTCGTCTCCAGATAGGCTGTCGAGAAAGTGGAGACCGGATTCTCCTTGTCATTGAACAGATTGAAGAACAACGCCACGATGACGGCCACCGCCGCTGCCGCCGGGACGGAAATCCTCAGCAGCAAGCGTTTCCACCGGCGTGCCTTGATTTTTCCCGTTAGCCTGGCGTAGGCCATCCTCTGCCCCGCAGTCGGCCTCTCGCTGTCACACCAATCCTTCTCCATCGTCCTGAAATCATCCATCGACAGCTTACCGTCCGAAAGGCTCTCGCGGATGGAAACCTCATCCTCGTAAGTGGATTCGCCACGGAAATATCTGAAGCATTTCTCTTTGATCCGATCATCTGAAATCCTTCTGTCGTCTTTACTCATAATGACTTTAATTATTTCATATTAATTTTAACGTTTAACCGGACTTTTACCCTACCTTTGTTTTCAAATGAATATTTCAAAAGATTCCACTGCCTCTTGCTCCGCGATGATCGGTACGTATTTTTTTGCACGAAGTGACTTTTCGGACGCAATCATACATATTCCGGAATCATGCGAGGTAGGGTAAATCGGAGTCGCTGCGTTTTATAATGCAGGATATTCAATACTAATAACACAAAATTCAGATCATGAGAAAAATTCCCTTTCTGCTGACAGGCGCGCTGGCCATTCTGGCAAGTGCCACAGCATCAGCCCAATCAGAGCCATCGGATGAGGTGAAGGTTCCGGACTATTCCGGCTATATCCTTACTCCGGAGGCTCCACACACTCCCCGGATCAACGGAGCCAAGATCTATGGCGCCCGTCCAGGCTCAGATTTCCTGTACAAGGTGGCGGCGACAGGTGACAGACCGATGACATTCTCGGCCGAGAACCTGCCCAAAGGCCTGAAAATCGACTCCGGAACAGGTGTGATCACCGGAAAGGTCAAGAAAGCCGGCACCTACAATGTCACGCTGAAGGCCGCCAACAGCCTCGGCGAGGCGAAAAGGGAGTTCAGGATCGTCATCGGAGAGAAGATCGCGCTGACTCCTCCGATGGGGTGGAACAGCTGGAACTGCTGGGGCAACACGGTAAGCCATGAGAAAGTGATGGCTTCCGCGAAGGCGATTCTTGAAAGTGGACTGGCGGACTATGGTTGGTCGTACATCAACATAGACGATGGCTGGCAGGGACTCCGCGGCGGAAAGGAGAACGCGATCCAGCCGAACGTGAAATTCCCTGACATGAAAGGTCTTGTGGACTCGCTGCACACCATGGGATTCAAGGTCGGCATCTATTCCGGCCCGTGGGTTGCGACCTATGCGGCACACATCGGAACACAGTGCGACAACGCCGACGGCACCTACGAATGGGTCAAGAAAGGGCTCGTCAACGAGAACTACAGGATGGTGGATCCGTCCGGCGAGCTGACCAGAGAGAAGCTTTGGTACAGCGGGAAATATTCATTCGCCGCCCAGGACGCGCGCCAGTGGGCAGAATGGGGCTTCGACTATCTCAAATACGACTGGAACCCGCACGACTGGTACAGCATGAAAGAGATGCACGATGAGCTGGAGAAATGCGGCAGGGACATCGTCTATAGCCTTTCCAACTCCGCCCTCCTTCCTTTGGCCGGTGAATATGTCAAATACGCCAACTGTTGGAGGACGACCGGGGACATCCGCGACAACTGGAAAAGCATCTCCGGCATCGGTTTCGGCAGGAACAGCAGCTGGGCGCCATATTCAGGCCCTGGACATTGGCCTGACGGAGACATGATGGTCATCGGAAACGTCGGCTGGGGCAGGAAATACCACTACACCAACCTGACTCCGGACGAGCAATATACCCACGTCACCCTTTGGGCAATGCAGGCGTCCCCGCTCCTGATCGGCTGCGACATGGCGGTCGCCGACAAATTCACAAAGAGCCTTCTGTGCAACAACGAGGTGATCGACATCAACCAGGATCCGCTCGGTTACGCGGCCACAAAGATTTACGGAAACAGTTCCTATGCCACCTACTTCAAGCCTCTGGAAGACGGTTCGCTGGCCATAGCGATGTTCAACCTAAGCGAAACACCACAGAAGATCGGTTTCAAGCCGAGAGCCATCGGAATTATCGGGGACAAAATCATCGTCCGGGATGTCTGGAGGCAGAAAGATGTCGCCGAAATCACCAACGACAGGGATCGTTTCGATGCTGATGTACCTCCGCACGGAGTGGTTCTCGTCAGGGTGTTCCCTGGCTTCACCAAGGAAAGGCCGATAGGCAGCAGGAGGTAGCCCAGCGACAGCCAAAGATCTGGCATTCAACTAGAAAGCTTAATGTCCCGATGTGGTTATCCGCATCGGGACATTACATTATTACAGACTGTTGAATATCACGTCATTATGCTTTCTACAGAAAATTTCACTATTTTTATGTAAGATTTGCCGCCTTATGATGTAAATAATACAGGCAAATGACATTGACACAAGAACGACATTGACATATAATACAAATATGAAGATTCTACATACATCAGACCTGCATCTGGGACATACGTTATATTCGTATGACAGGACAGTCGAGCAGACCGGCTGCCTCGCCCAGATAGAAAACATCATCAAGGAACAGAAGCCGGACGCATACGTCATCAGCGGCGACATCTATCATACGACATCACCCCAGACGTCAGCGCAGGAGATGTTCATGCATCATCTCATGACAGTCCATGAGATTGATCCGTCAATGAAGGTCATCGTGACAGCCGGCAACCACGACAGCAACAAGATAGAGATCACCGACCCGCTGTGGAACCTCGTGGGAGTATCCATCGTGGCATCCATAAAACGCAACATTCTCCAAGGAGAAGACAGCGATGAATTTCACAGGCAGCTTTTCGAACGCCATATCTTCCCCATCGTGAGGGACGGCAGCACCGTCGGCTACATTGTCGCCATACCGCACTGCTACCCAGGCAATTTCCCGGCCGTGAAGGCAGGTCTTCCGAGGGAAGAGAGAATGAAGGAGTTCATAGCCCTACTGCTTGGAGAAGTCGAGAAACGCAATAAAAACGGGCTTCCGGTGGTCGTGATGGCCCATACGGCAGTAAACCGGATCTCAGGAGAGAAACCCGACGCCGTCGGCCAGGACCTCGACATCATAGGAGGAATCGATATGGTCAATGCAGATGTTTTCGGCACAGGTTACGACTACATTGCACTCGGCCATATACACAATCCGCAGAACATCTCAGACAGGATCCGCTACAGCGGCTCTCCCCTGCCTGTATCTTTCGACGAGGACTTCCACCACAGCGTTTCGATCGTGACCATAGGCGCACACGGCGACACACCGGAGGTAGAGACAATCGACATTGACAATGCGATGCCGGTCATTACCATACCGGAGCAGGACGGGACCAGACGCAGCGAAGTGAAGTCCCTCAAGTGGGATGATGCATACGAGGCGTTCAAGAAAATGGACCCGGAAAAGGCCTGCTATGTACGGCTCAATGTCACTGACGACGGGACCATTCCGGTCGAGGCGAAAGACAAGGCCGCCAAAGTTCCGGAACAATGCCATCTGAAGGCGAAGTTCTGCCTGATAAACAGGGTGAAGAAGGTCAATGACCAGGACATAAACTCCTCCGGGAAGATAAATATCAGCACCGCAGAACTCGGAAAGATGGGGCCTTACTCCGTGGCTGAACTCTACCTGAAGGAAACGGGACAAGAAGGCATTGACGAGAATATCCTCGCCCTGCTGAAAGAAACCATTGACGAAGTTATGAACCCTGAAAAACACGACTGATACCATGAAACTGAAGAAACTGGACATCACCAACATAGCGTCGATCTCTTCCGCGAGCATCGACTTCACGTCCGCACCGCTGTCGGACTCCCCTATTTTCCTCATCTGCGGCGAGACCGGGAGCGGAAAATCCACCATCCTGGACGCCATATGCCTTGCCCTGTACAACAAGACCCCGCGTCTGACGAACGGCAACAAGACAGTTGAAACGTCCTACAAAGAGGGCGGACAGGAAATCAGCATAGTGTCTGTAAACCAGCTGCTCAAGAAAGGAGAGAAGGAAGGCGGAATAACTCTCCTGTTCGAGGGGGCGGACGGCTCCGACTACACTGCCGAGTGGAAATGCCGTGTAAACCGCAATGGAAAACTGGAAGACGAAGACTGGTCCATAACCGACAGCAAAGGCAATACGAATAACAAAAGGGGCAAGGCACGCATTGACAAGATGACCGAAATCATCGGCCTGGACTATGATGAGTTCTGCCGCACGTCAATGCTCGCCCAGGGGCAGTTCACCCAGTTTCTGAAAGCCGAGAGCAAGGAGAAGTCGGAGATTCTTGAGAAAATTACCGGCACTGAGATTTATGCGATAATCGGCACCCGCATCCATAAGAACTCAATCGACGCGGATAATGCCTACAAAGAGGCGAAAAAGGACGTCGATTCTGTCGTTCTTCTCTCGGCAGAGGAAAAGAGCGCTCTTGTCAATGAAATAAAACAGACTGAAGACAACATTGAAAAGAACAAGTCCGCATTGGCCCTGCTCGGAAGCCTGCTGAAGGCGTTTGAGGCTGTCGAAGCTGCCGAAAAGTCCATAAAGACATCTGAAGAGACTCTGGTATCGGCGAAGTCGAAGTTCTCTGTCCTCACCAATGACATTGCCTATGGCAAAGCCGAGCTCGACAAGAAAAACGACATTGCCGGAGATCTGGCGAAAGACATTGAGGCTCTGAAAGTTCACGCCGACATGTTCGCGAATGTCCAGACCATCGAATCGCATCTCGTGAATGTCACGAAGCAGGGAAACTACTGCAAGAAACAGAAAGAAGTTCTCGAGAATGAGAAGAACGCTCTTGAAGCATCCCGGGCACTTTTCGCCGAACTGGAAACGAAGAAAGCCGATGCGGAAAAGACTCTTGACAGCAAGAGAGAGGCTGTAACGGAGGCCATTGAGGCCAAGATGGCGCTCATGCATGAAGATGTGGAGAAAGAGAGACTCGACATTGGCAAGGCACTGAAACTCATCGGCGATGCAGGCACTGCCTACGCTGTCATCCAGCAGAAAGAAGAGAACCTCGCTACCGGGAAGTCCGACTACAAAAAGGCAGTAGAAGAGATTGAGGCAGAGCGTGTCGCGCTCAACGAACTGAAGGACAAGTCGAAGACAGCCGATGACACCTACGAGAAAAGTCGTGAATTATATGAGACGCATGCTATGGCAATAGACCGGGCATCCATCCGTCTCAGGAACTGGCTCCGTGAGACAGGCAGCGACATCTGTCCCGTATGTCATGCGAAAATAACATCGCTCATCTCGGAACAGGAGCAGAACGATCTTCTCAAACCTGCAAAAGAGGCATTGGAAAAGGCGGAAACGGAGAAACGGAAAGCAGATGAGGCATCAGTCAAAGCAAGTACAGCGTTCAACACCAGACTTAAAGAGCTCGACAATTCCAAAAGCAGGCTCGGCAACGACGAAAAGACCTTGGCAGGACTCAAGGAAGCGTTCGCCAAGAATTTCTCTTCACTGGGCTTAAAAGTCAATGAAGAAAACATCAGGGAAAAGCTCGAGGAGGCCAAAAAGACGCTGGACACACGCAAGGATGCCAATGAAAAGGCAATTGCCGCTGTCAATGAAAGGCAAAAGGCCGTGGACAACGCAACTGCAGACAGGGACAAATACCAGAGCGACATCTACTCTCCTATCGTATCCGACTACAACAGGAAGAACCTGGAGATCCAGAGAATCAGCAGCAACATTGACAATGCCAAGAAAATGATCTCTGTGGCAGAGAAATCCGCATCGGAGTCCCTTTTGGCGGCAGAGAGCCTCATCTCCTTCCCTGACTGGAAGAAGGAATGGGAATGTGATGACAAAGGCTTCATCGCGAATCTCAAGGAGAGTGCCAGAAAGTACAATGACACCCTGAAAGAATATGACAAGGTGACCGTAGAGATGAAGAATCTCAAAAGCGACATCGCATCCGCATCAGATGTAAGGGAAAGAATCATCGCGGCCAATGGTGACTTCGTTTCCGGGGATCGTACCGAAAAAATACGCCGGCAACGCAATCGTGGAGTGGGGTTCATTGGAGAGCCGCATCAGAACGGCTTTTGAGAACATCGACACCGCACGCAAGTCCAAAGAACTGAATGAGAACACCTTGAAAAACGCTTATGCTGAAGACGGAGCCCTGCCTAAGACTGCCGTAGAGGTCAATGCACTGAAGAAGACTGTCGAATCGGACAATCTGGGCAAGTCAGAGCACCTCGGCAAGCTCAAGACTGTCATTGAGGATGATGACAGGAAGCAGGACGAGCTTAAAAGCAAGATTGACGCGCTTAACAGGGCCGGCAAGGTCAATGCCCAATGGAAAACGTTGGACACCCTTTTCGGCGGCACCGACGGATTCACATTCAAGAAGATAGCCCAGAGTTATATCATGCAGGACATCCTCAATCACGCAAACGCATATCTGAGAAAGATCGCACCGCGTTATGAATTGACAGCACAGCCGGGCTCACTCGTCATCCTGGTAGAGGACAATGAAGACGGTGTTGTCCGCTCTGGAAACACTCTTTCAGGCGGTGAAGGGTTCGTGATTTCATTGTCATTGGCCCTGGGCCTGTCCAGCCTCGCAGAGAACAGCATCAGCGTGGATACCCTCTTCATCGATGAAGGATTCGGAACACTCAGCCAGGAGTGGCTCAACAGCGTGATGTCTGCATTGGAGAAACTGAACTCCTCCAACGGCAAGCACGTCGGCATCATCTCCCACATAGAGGACCTCCAGAAAAGAATCCCTACCGTGATAGAGGTCAAGAAAAAGAACGCCACCACCAGCGAAGTCTTCGTCCGCGATACCCAATCTTAGTTCAATGATTTCCAGTCGCCGCAAGGGACTTTCACGGTTTTTGTCTTTTTGCCGCAGCGGACGACAATGCTGTCTGAACCGGATGCGTTCAGGATATAGACGCTCTTTCCACGACGGGGCACGTCAATGACGGCATTGTCCTGATATACGGCGATTATGAGTTCCTTATCGCTCTCCGCCTCGATGACAGGGTAGCCGAGTTCAGGATGATGCGGACGGAATTCGCTCTTGAGCAGAGTCTCACGATGATCGGAAGCGAACTTCATCCATTTTCTCATGACGTCAAGCTGTTCTTGCGGAATGTTCCTCAGCATTGTCGAGTATTGTACGACTCCGAAAATGGAGTTGATGATCGCTCTGCCCACATTCTCCGGAGTTTCGGAAATGTTCCATTCCAACATGTCTGAATGAACAGCCGTAGAACCGCTTGTCAGCCTGAGAGAGGCGATTCTCATCCTGTTGTCTTTCGCGTTGCCCGGGCAGTCTGCTGCACGGAACATATTGCCGTACTGTCTGATGGCAGGACCTATGTACTGCTGTCTGAACTCAATGAGAACCTCCGGTTTGATGGCTCTCAGAGCGGATGAGACTTCCTTCATCAGCACGTTCACGGCTTCGCTCAGATTCATGATGTCACGTCCGGCATATTTCTCTTTCACCGCCGGATCCTCTCCATGGAATCTGAAGCTGTCGATGAAATCGAGTTTGAATCCGTCCAGGTTCCAGTCTTTCAAGGCATTGACATACAAATCCACCAGATGTTTCCTGACCTCAGGGAAACGAGGATCAAGCACGCCGCAGCTGCTGACCCGGTCATTGTAGAGGTACTTTCCCTCAAATTTCTTGTAGGCGTCGCTATGCCATCCGACGTATGGGACACTGTACCAGACAAGATATTTCATTCCGAGATCATGAACTGCCGAAACGTGGGCAGCCATATCAGGAAATTTCTGGGGAGCCGGTCTCCAGTCTCCGCAAAAAGCATAACCTCTGTTTCCGTCAGTCGTCTGCCAACCGTCATCAAGAATTACGGTTTTCATTCCGAGATCCGCCGCAATACGGCACTCCTGTTCAATCGCTTCGGCATTTACGTCCTGGTGGAACTGGTACCAGCTTGAATACAACGGCTCAAATGCGGACTCATTCACAGGAAACGACTCGTAGCCATTCACCCGGCTCATCCAATCGGACGCCTCGCGGATGCTTTCCGACCAGAATACAGGTCGCTTGTCAAGCAGGATTTTAGTTTCATAATGCTTGGCAGGAGCTTCACTTTCCCTGAAGAAGCGCAGTTCAGAGCAGATTGCGCAACCTTCTTCCATTATGCCGAGTACGGCATCTACCTTGCGGAGCACCTCTGAGCAGGCGATTGTCAGGCAATTCGTATTATTGTCATCAAAATACTCATAGAGAGGCATCCTGTAGGCGAGTGAACTGCCGGCATTGGTTAAGCCCCAGAAAGGATCCAGGTGTGTGCCGCAATGCAAGTCCGGACTCCAGAAGTTGAAAACGCCTTTCTGCGGGAAAGTGAAATATACATTGAATTTTGCCGGCGGTGCCTCTGTCTGTGCATCCATCGAAATGCTGATTATTTCTTTTCCTCCGTCATTTTCCAATGATGCGGCAAATTTCCAGTCTCCGGGATTGTCTGAGACGATCACAATCTCATCCACGAGCGAACTGCTCAATACGGGGGCTACAATTGTTCCCTTGGAAGCGAAAGGATTGCCCGTCCAAGTGTTCTGGGCGTATGAAGCGCAGATAGACAGAGCGGACAATGCAAACGTGAGTATGTGTTTGTACATATGAGTATTCTTAAACGGTTATTTTAATTATGGGGAGCGTCGTTGTAAGCCCGGTATTCGCCTTTGGTAACATTCAGGGTTTTCGGGAGCCAGACCTTGTAGCGGGTGGATTTGTCCCAAGTATTGCCTGCGGATGCGAAGTCGCAGAGGTGGATCTGGCGTGGCTTGCCGTTGCCTTCCAGGTCGGCTCCTACGATCATCGGGGCTGTGAAAGACATCCACGCGAAATCGTTGCCTTCTGCCGGGGTCAGGGCGACGCTGCCGTCCTCTGAAGATTGGATTACCACGCATTCATCTACGAAACCGTCATTGAAACGGGAATCCCTTGCAAGCACTATAGGACCACGCACAACAGCCTGATGCCCATTAAGTTCCAGCAGATGCGGCGTAAGGTCAAGCGACAGTTCGATGCGGTCACCCTTCTTCCATTTGCGGTCCACCTTTGCGTATTCACCGGCAGGAAGATTGTCAAGACTGATGTTCAATGTATCAGAGCCGCTGATCAACTTTGCCGTAGTCGTCTTGCTCCATTGAGGGATCCTCAGCGCCAAAGTGAATTCTGCCGGTTTGGCCGGAGAGAGTTCTATGGAGATGTTTCCGGAAACCGGATAATTTCCACAGACTTTGATGCTCATGGAGTTGCGTTTGTCCAGGGAAATCTCTGCCTCGGAATCTCCATAATGGTTTATCTTGAGGCAATCGCCTTCTGTCAGATATGCGAGAGCCGGAATCATCGCGAAGGCGCGTGGACCATTTGCATTGCAGCAGTTTATATCCATATGGCATTGCTTCTCCCCTTCTACTCTCCAGCCTTCAAGCGGGGTATATTTGGCAATCTGGCTGCCGTCACACTTCATCGAACCGAGAATGGCGTTGTAGAATGTCTTCTCGATCTGGTCCGCATAACGGGAATCTCCGCAGAATTTCAGAAGCCTGCTGCAAAGCTGCATCCAGGTAAATCCGACGCAGGTCTCCATAGTATGATAGGTCGGAACGGTCTGCAGGGCTCTTCCACCGTACCAGCACTCAATCGAGCTGCCGGAACCGGCGATGTTGATTTCTTCCTCGATTATATGTGAAACGCTCTTGCGCACGGCCTCGTAATAGGCGTCGTTTCCGGTCACTTTGTAGTATTCGAGCAGGCCTTCATAGCAGGACATCATTTCGTATGCCTTGGCGCCGTTCTCGTATGAAAACCATTTTGTATCAGGATGCGGAAAGCGCAGAGCCACAGGAATATCGGAACGGCTCACCAGTTTCGGGCCATCCGGACTTTCCCACTGAGAGACAATGTCCGTCGCGAAATCCAGGTAGCGTTTGTCTCCGCTTATGTTGTACAGTTTCATGATTGGTTCAAGCACGGAAGAACTTGCCATGCCTCTGTATAAGCCACATTTTACAATCTTGGCATTCTTGGATTCGAGCTGTGAGATGAGGTGGTCAGCCACACGCGATGCAGCAGAAAGAGCACGAGTGTCTCCTGAGAGTTCGTACCACGAGAGCAGTCCCAACATTGTGTATTTCCTTCCCCAGATGTCCCAATCTTTCAGCTGAGCTTCAGGAGCATAGTTTCCGATGTAGCCGTCAGGGCTCTGGGTTTCGATGATCTGTCCGACAGAAGCGGCAATCTTTTCATAAAGTGCCGCGTTGCCGGTGTAGCGGTATGTCTCGATTGCGCCCAAGGTCCATTTTCCCCAGAACTCACTTTGCCATCGCCATGTTTCAGTCCTGTGGCGGAAAGGTTCAACAAGTGCATCGACATCCTGTTCCATAACGCGATGACTGATGCAGTCGTCGATTCTTCCGCCTACATATCCATTGATTTTCACCGACTTCACTTTCAGTTCCGCAGTCTTTGCGCGGCCGATATTTCCTCCTGCACAGATGGAGCAAGCGAAAATTGCGAACAATGTGCTCAAGACAAATGCCCTGACGCTAAGATTGTTTTTCATATTCAATGATCGTTTTATAAATTTCAGAATGGCTAATTTACGAAAAAAAGCCGAGTACCGGTAGTCTGACACTTTAGAATCCGAAAAAGGTTAAAAATATTTGATAGAGTTCACCTATGATTCTAAAGACTTCGTCAATGGGCAAGCGGCCCGTCTATTATGTTCAGAAGAGTTACCGCAACGAAGACGGTAAGCCTTCCACCAAGTACGTAGAGACGGACAGGCGGTCAGCCACGGCGGACGTGGCCAACCCACGGCCTCGGGAAGTGGGAGGTGCCTGCCGGATACAAGTTCTCGCGGCAGTGAGGACGCAGGAGACGGCAGGAGGGCCGAACGGAGCAACGCGGAGTGAGTTCCGCCGCTGCTGCCTGACTGTCGATGTGACACTGGTCTGAAGAGCACATCGAAGACGGCAATGGTGTCAAGCGTGACGCATCGAAGCCCGTAATAATGCTCCTTATGCGTGAAGGCACGGGGCATGCGTCAAGCCACGTAGGCAGAATCGCCTCTTTTGCCTACGTCATTAGACTCACGTGTGCAAATACGGCCTTTCTGCACACGTCATGCAGTTTTTGAACAGTCACGGGGGCAAATCAGGCCTTTTTGCCCCCGTAACAAAAATCACGTGATAAATAAGTCTAATTAAGCATCTGCAAATACGGGCAAAAACACGTAGGAACACATCAGACCATGTCCTTACAATCTCGATTACAAGCAGCCCATGCTGCGATTTGGATACCACCTCCTATTTTGGAATGCCTATCTCCAAGAGGAGCGACTCAGAATCCTCAACTTGTCCGTGAGAACCCGCCTCTCTACGGACAAATCATCATTTTACTCAACTTGTCCGGAAAACGCCACATTTCACGCACGGTGATATTCTTTTATGCCAATACCAGGCGATAGAAGTCGTTGACAAGTCCAGAAATGATGTCATAGCCTACCGTCCGCGCCAAAGTGCCCTCATTCATATAGCAACGCTTGTTGACTTCGATCATCAAGGATTTGTAATCAATCGGTTTCTTGGGAGTTATCGAGTTTGAATATGGATTGTTCAGGCCTACCTTAAATCCGGCGCGATCAAACAGGTGCGTCGCCTTGTCGATCATCTCCTGCTCAGGCTTGCTTGCATCGTCATTATAGCCGATGCAGATGTCGAATCCGAAGGAAACGAGTGGCAGTCTATGATGAGCGAGCCGGGAGCCAACTCAGAGGAAAGGCGCGAGATGAATCCGTGATATTCATTCATCAAGGCGGTCCGCCCGGAAATCAGGCGGCGGCAATCGCCGAACCTTTCGTAGAGGATGCCTTGGCCGGCGGCATTCAATCTTTCCGACAGCTACAACCTTATCGAAGCGGCCATGGATGGGAAGGCTCAAGCAGATGAGAATCTTAGAGTTACAGAGAATCGTTATCACGCATCCATGTGTCCTCTCTCGGATTATCTTGATGCGCAGTTCCAGTGGCAGCAGGCCAGGAGTAATCTTATCGAGGCGTTCACGCAGTCCCGTATCGCCGAGACGGATTACCTGATGGCTACCGGCCACCTGGTGGACGAGACGGTCTTCGCAAAGTAACGGGACGGATCCGATCAGTGAACAGCTTATCGAATATACCCATGCCTTATCAGGTCTTCTCTTGATCTGACGGGGAATGTGTAACCGTCACGGAGCAGGAACAAGTTGTCTGAAACCTGAATGATCGCTTCGTACAAATGGTCAGATACGATGATCCCTTTATTTGCTTTCTCCTCCCGGATCAGCGACTGCATCTTCTCGACATGAATAGGGGCGATGTTGGAGAAAGGTTCGTCCAGGATGCAGAAATCAGAGGGTGACTTGATGATGATGAACATTTCAGCGACACGAGCCTCGCCACCGGATAATTCCCGAAACTGTTTCTTCTGAAAGGTATGGAACTTGGGATCAAACGACACCAAGCCGTCATATTCAACATCATACAGTCTGAAGGCTTCGTCCAAGGTCATCCTCGGCGGCATGAAGAGATTCTGCGGAAGGTACTTGACCCTGTCGCCGATATGCCCATAGTCAGTACTTTGCTCATCGTTGAACCTCACGAAGATGTTCTGTGGCTTTATGCCTCCCATAATACATTTGAACAGGCACGATTTTCCCGTACCGTTCCTCCCCAGGACACCCGTCACCTTGCCGCGTTCCGATGTGACGAAAGCGCTTTGAAGCACCGTTAGTTTTCCGAATTCAAGGTGCACGCTGTCAACAAGCATTCTATTTATCCTATCTGATGACATTGCCAACACATATTGAAAAGGTTAATAGCGCGACGAAGACCACGAAGTCAACAACAAACGGAATAGAATAATATTCAGTTCTGCTGATCCCCAGATTCAGATAGAAATAGATGGTCTGCCCTCTCTGGAAGGACTTGAACAAATACCAGATGACAGGGATAAACAGCAGCTTCAGCAGAACGAATGTGGGAGTCAAGGTAGGATCAAAGACGCACAGTCCGGCAGCGGTGAATGAATATGCCGCTGACACAAGGTACACCGCTTTGGCATACCGGGCCGACAACTTGATTTTCCGGAAGATATTCATAGATCCATCAAAAAGTTACGCATAGGCATCAAAACGACCGTCGTCGTCCGGATAGTCATCTTCATCAGAATCCACATCCTCGTCATCAGCATCAAAGGCAGGAATATGGACTTTCTCCATTTCAGACGCGTATTTTGTGAGACATCCTTCTGTGTAAGCAGCGACGGCATCCGACTGTCCTTGGGCATACGCCTTCTGAAGATACTCAAAAGCGCGGTCTCCCCAATCCTCCTCCGGACGTACCACATACAAATATCGTCCTAAACCATATCGGGCATCCCGGTCTTCCCCCTCCGCCATCTGACGGATTCTGTCAATCGTCGGTCCGTCCAACTTTAACAATTTGTAACGAATCTGGAAATCTTCTTTATTCATAGTCAATCGAAAACTACTCTTGGGTTAATCTCGGCCGGCGTTCGCCATTCAGTTCCTCATTCCGCAAGCAAGGTTTTCTTCTTGCTCCACTTAAACGATTACGTTTTCAAATGCCGCCGCCCATTCTATCGGATCCACTTTCAACTACTTTCTGCCATTCATTATCAATCATCTGCAAATTTAAGAGTTTTCGGGGAATAACCTATAATTTGTTTTTGGGGCTCACCTGCAAATATCCTATCTTACCAAAGTCCGTGAACTCCTTGAATCTCATCCTGATGCTGCGACATTCGCCGCACAACTTAAAGCCGCATATCCGACCCTGCCTGGCGCAGAAGGTGTAGATGCTCTTGCACAGGCACTTTGCAAATAGTATTTTGAAATACTATTGTCGGTCGTTTCTCTTCAAAGCCGCCCATTTGTTACAGTGATCCCTTCAGCACTCGGATTATTACCCGAGGCGTTGTGATCACTTGCGCTGAATATGGAGCTGTCGCTTAAATCCTACCAAGGTTGCCTCGTGCGCAGACCGAACCCTCCTGCTCACGAGACAACCTTAGCCAGCTATCCCGTGAGCAATTGGGGCTATCCTTGCTCACTGGAGAACATGGCTGGTCAGCTTTTTTCGGGACGCGCCCTCACATTGGGAGGGAATATGGTCACCGAACCGCGGAGTCGTTCCTCTTGAAGCACTGAATTAAAGGCATCGGCGAGAGACCGTGAAGCGTCTTTGAGGTGTTCTATCATCTCGTCACGGTTCGTACTGAGAGCCAGATCCGCTATCGCCAATGAGCGTATCATCGCGAGAACTGACTGCTCGTTTCCTCCCCACAGCGTCGTTGACATCGACAGCATAGCGCTCTGGATGATGTCCATCGACACCATCGGATCTTTCCAGACATTGATGTCTGTGTTGAACTTCAACTGGCCGTCTCCATCCTGCAGCACTTCCAAAATTCTTTTCATAATTACTTAATGTTTAGTTGTTTGACATATAATCCCAGGCTCCTGCCCAAGACTTGATCTTTCATATTCTTATCCTTCGTAAGTTGGCATACGCTTCCCGTAAAAACGCATAATCTCCCGTCCGCGGACCATCGCTCACCTTCGCACACCATCGTTCGCCGTCCGCCCACAATCGCAGACTGTCGCATACCGTCGCAGACCATCGCTCTACGTCGAAGACCACCGCTCACCACCGCCCACCACCGCGGACGGTCGCTTACCATCTTCCACTCTCCCGTTACCACCCTTTTTATCGTCCGCGAGAAAAAGGAACCCTCAAACGCTGGATCAGAGTCCTGTCACTGCGGCGCATGCGCACCAAGAGGAAACAACGAGTCCACTTCATATTGCGACAACCCAAGAACACGCCGGATCTGGCCATTGGAGGAGCGGTAGTCATAGCGGAGTCGTTTCGCCAAATCGATTTTCTGAGCTTGGCTCAACTCCTTGAGGCTGCTGACACCATAGGCTGACTTGACATATTTCCATAGTTGCGTAAACAACTCAGTGTCAGTTAGGAATTCCCCGTCATCCAAGTCTTTCGCAATCTCTTCATAGGCTTCGACATCCTCGCTGACCATCCAGAAATAATGATGTGCGTCGCGGAACATCGCCATTCCGAGTCTTATGTCGCAGTACGAAGGCGGTGCGATGTGTCCATTGATCACAAGATAGTCTCCCGGGAGATGCGGATTTCGCCCCTTGAACATTCTTCGGGCCGCTCTATCTTTCAGATCAGACAGCCTTGCATCGGGCAAAAACCGGCAGAAATAGTACGGTCCGGTACCCCACGGGTAAGAGAACGGGGTGCATTCCGGAGTCACGACGTATCCGTTGCGATTGACATAGACAATGGTGTTTCTCAATGCCTTGAGATCCGGAACAGGCTTGAGGCTCATCTGGAATCGAGCAGATAAAGCAGACTCATACCTTGTGGCCATGTACCTGCTTAACCGTTTGCGGAACAGCTCGAAAAAAAGCCTTGTCCCAACTTCGGATCCACATATGACAATGTGCAGATGGTTGCTCATAACCTCAAAGGCCACGACAGCCAATCCCGGCACTTCCGCCAGACATCTCGCCATCAGATTCATCACGTAACGATAGTCGTCATCGTCTCTGAACAGCAGTTCCGTCAAGTTCCCCGGAGTGTAAAGATGCCACCAATCTCCATGACCAAGAAAGGAGACTGCGCACTTCTTCTCAGCGTCCGCATAAGGAAGTCGTTTCATAATCTAAGCAGTTTGCTTCGTGCGAGTTATAGCACTGTCTACGCACGAATGGTTATTTATCCACTCTCACGTTCCCTCCAGTGTCCCAGATCACGTGAGAGACCTTTTACATAAGCCGCAAGTCACTCACTCCCCACCTTATACAAAAAAGCGAGCCAGGTGCGATATAACCCAACTCGCTTTGCGGATTCCATGCTCCGCGGCATTCAGTCTTCCGATAGCGTCCACAAGCAAAAGCCCTGCATAAATCACATCCGTGACAGCAAAAGTGCCGAACTCTGCGTGAACATCTATCTTGAGTACGTCGGCAGGGCGTTCAACTCCCGACGGTCGTACCACAATAGCAAAGATATGAATATAATCTGATAATCCAACCGTCATCCAAAGAAAAAACACCATTCATTCTTTATGAATATGTCCCCGTAGGCTCTGCCATGTCTCCAACCCTATTCCTCGCCATCAGTTATCGATCATTCTCCTCACAACGTACTTCCTAACACCTTCTTCGTGAGCAGGAAGACCTGTTCTGCGCACGGGAGGGCCAGCCAAGGCTGTCTCGGGAGCAGGAAGGCCTTGTTCGCTCACGGGAGGGTCAGCCAAGGCTGCCTCGTGAGCAGGAAGGCCTTGTTCTGCTCACGGGAGGGTCTGTCGAGGCTGCCTCGTGAGCAGGAAGGCCTGGTCTGCTCACGGGAGGGTCTGTCGAGGCTATCTCGGGAGCAGGAAGGACTGTCCTGCTCACGGGAGGGCCAGCCAAGGCTGTCTCATGAGCGAAAAGGCCCGGTTCGCTCACGGGAGGACTGGCCAAGGCTGTCTCGGGAGCAGGAAGGCCTGTTCTGCGCACGGGAGGGTCAGCCAAGGCTGTCTCGTGAGCAGGAAGGCCTGGTTTGCTCACGGGAGTGTCTGTCGAGGCTGTCTCGTGAGCAGGAAGGCCTGTTCTGCGCACGGGAGGGTCTGCCAAGGCTGCCTTGTGAGCAGGAAGGACTGGTCTGCTCACGGGAGGGTCTGTCGAGGTTGTCTCGGGAGCAGGAAGGTCTGGTTTGCGCACGGGAGGGTCGGCCAAGGTTGCCGCGGGAGCGAAGATCGGATTTCCGCGCACGAAAGTTTCGGATTCTGGGGCTTTTGTTGTAAATTGCGGACGAAAGCATTAAGAAAAACACTATCTTCGCATCAATGAGAATCATCGGAAATATTCTTTGGCTCATCTTGGGCGGGCTGCCGGTCAGTCTGGGCTACTTCATCGCCGGACTTCTGTACTGCGTGACCATCATCGGGATTCCGTTCGGCTACCAGTTGTGGAAGTTCGGAGTGTTCTCGCTATGGCCATTCGGAACCGAGGTTGTGGACGGAGACAACGCTGGAGGCTGCCTCAGCATATTCATGAATGTGCTTTGGATCCTGCTGGGGTGGTGGGAGATCGCCGCGACGCACCTCGTCTTCGGTCTTATCTGCTGCATCACCATCATCGGCATCCCTTTCGGTCTCCAGCACTTCAAGATGGCTCTCCTCTCGCTCACCCCATTCGGCAAGACCTTCAGAAAAGGATAGTCGCCCTCCGGGTCAGCGGGATTCCGCGCAGACTGAACGGCCTCTTCCTTCGGCAAAACCTAAAAAAGGTTAGCCACCCAAGGTCAGCGGGATTCCGCACGGGTTGAACGGCCACGTCCTTCGGCAAAACCTAAAAAAATGGTTAGCCACCCAAGGTCAGCGGGATTCCGCGCAGGTTGAACGGCCTCTTCCTACGGCAAAACCTTCAGAAAGAGGCAGAACGCATTCGGTGGAACCGGCTTCAGCGCTTAAGAGCTGCTCGCCAAAGTTGCCCGACCATAATAATCCGGCCATGATATACCATAATAATCCGGCCATGATAGAGAGAGATTTGCCGTCACTGGAATTGGCGGAGAGAATCAAATGACACAATGACTTTTAGTAAGCATCAAGGATTACCAAATAAGCGAATATGTACACACTTTACTCATTGACTTCGGAGCTGCACAGCGAGACGGTGGCGGAGCCGGCGGACGAAAGATTCATTCAGGACATTGAGGAGGCGCTCGGCGAGGCGTTTGAGTTCGGTCGCACCGACTTTTCCGAATATTCCAGGACACGGAACAACATCATCTACGTCAGGACCGGAGGGACGGAGGGAATATTCAAAAGCATCTTCTGCAAGGAAGGGTCTCTGAATATTCCTGACGGCATGCCAGTCAGGCTGCTTACCAGCGGGAAGAGCAACTCCCTTGCCGCGTCGATGGAGATCCTATCGTTCCTGAACCGGGCCGGATGGCCGGGAGAAATCCTTCACGGAAGCGCGGAGGAGATCGCCCTCAGGCTCCGAGGCGGCTTCACGAAGGGCGGAAAAAGCCATGTGAAGGAATATGACATGGGCCGCATTCTGGAAGGTTATAAGGTGGGAGTTATCGGGAAGCCTTCCGACTGGCTGATTTCCAGCGACGTAGACTACGCCGTGGCCAAGGAGAGACTCGGCGTCGAGATTGTTGACATCGACATCAACGAACTGGTGGGGCTGGCCGAAGAGCCTGACCGCAAATGGCTGGAAGGGCTGAAACTCAACCCGCCTAACAAGCCGAAGTTCGGGAAGAGCATCTCAGGAAAAGACTTCAGTGGCTCAATGGACATCTACTGCGCCATGAAGACGCTGGTGGAGAGGTACGGGCTGGCCGGGGTGTCACTCCGCTGCTTCGACCTGCTGACAGCCCTCGGCAACACCGGCTGCATGGCTCTGGCAATCCTGAACAGCCAGGGGGTCGTGGCCACGTGCGAGGGAGACATACCCACGCTCCTGTCAATGTGCATCGCCCACCAGAAGTTCGGAATCTCCGGCTTCCAAGCGAACCTTTCACGCATCGACGGCGACAAGATGCTGTTCGCCCACTGCACCGTTCCTCTGAACATGGTGGAGGAATATTCCTACGACACCCACTTCGAGTCGGGAATCGGCGTGGCGGTCCATGGAGTGCTGCCCGCCGGAGCCGCAAGGATATTCAAACTCTCTCCGGATTGCTCGGAAATGTTCCTTGAAGATGTGGAAATTCTTGAAAACCAGTACAATGATTGCCTTTGCAGGACGCAGATACTGGTGGACGCGCCAGGACTCGCGGACTACTTTCTCCGCTCCCCCATCGGGAACCACCACGTAATCATTCCCGAGCGGCGGCAATAGCTACGGCACCGCATCGGCTACTGAGCATCGATCACTGAGCCTGTAGAGCGACTTCATCCGCCAGCCACCGGCCTACGAAGCGGTCTTCCGCAACGCCCTGACCGTCTGGAGCAACACGCTGAGAATCACCAGGGAAATGCCCATGTAGAAGGAGGCGTTCAGCTCGCGGGCCTCTCCGAAGGCGAGGAAGGCGATTATGACGGTGTAGCAGGGTTCAAGATTGTAGGTAAGGTTGACGGTGAACGCAGACAGTTTCCTCAACACGATGATCTGCAGGAGGTAAAGACCGACCGTGCAGAACAGCACCAGACACAGCATCCACCACAGGTTCGCACCTGTCGGGTAGACCATCACCGGCTGCGTCGGAGGATAGATCAGAAGGTAGACAGGGATGATCACGGTGACACCCGCTTGATAACTACTGGTTTACAGGTCATAGTGCAGACTTTAATGTGCACCGACGCAATCTGGCTGTGTAGTCAACTCGTATATAATTACCTTTCTTTTTATGCTGGCGTGAAAGAATGTTAATCTAAAAGAGAAAGCACAATGGCATTGTTGGGCAGGGCAGTTTGTTGCTTGGCCCAATGTGGTATGTGGCTTCTCGTTTTCTTGCGGAGAGTGTCACTGTCCGACCGACACACTCTCGATCCTTATCTTGAAAGTCCCGGACGGAGCCTGGACATCCACGATCTCGCCCTCTTTCCGTCCCATCAGTGCCGCACCAATCGGGGACTTGCAGGAAATCTTGCCTTCTTCAAGGTTCATCTCGTGCGGGCTCACAATGGTATATGTCATTCTGGCATTGGAGGCCATATTCGTGAACTCCACCTTGCTGAGCAATGAAATCTGATCTTTCGGCAATGCCGAAGTGTCGATGATCCTTGAATATTGCAGGACTTTCTGCAGGAAACGTATCCTGCTGATGGCCTTGGCCTGAGCCCTTCTCGCCGAGCGATATTCAGCGTTCTCGCTCAGATCCCCCTGCGCGCGTGCGTCCGACAGATCGTCCTTGATCCGAGGATATTCAACATCAATAAGATGATTAAGTTCCGCGACAATCTGGTCGTAGCGTTCCTTAGACAGATATTCCATATACCATAGTTTGATAAGTCAGGGCAAATGTACGAAAAACTATCCTTTTTAGCTCCCCGCTCAACTTTTTTGTTTGTCCGGCGGAGCACCCTTCCTACCGGACAAACGAACTCAATCCGGCATTTTCTCCGGGGAAAGCCCTTTTTTCCGGACAAACGAATTCAATCCCATGCTTCCTCCGGTGAAAGGCCATTCCACCGGACAAAACATAAGAGAGGGTGAGGCATATTAAAAGGTAATTATATACGAGTTGACTACTCTTACACATTACGTCTGTTCCCATTGAAGTTTGATCGCATTTCGGTGTCCCAAGTATAACCATTCTCCCCCGAACCTAGCTTTTCCTAAAGATTTTTCTGGAACTCACTCACCCACGCATGCTTACATTCCTTATACATTTTCTGAATCCTCTCATCCCGCCAACTGTACTTTACGGCAGTTATCAAATTTTCAAAATTCATTTCGTTCATTATTTTTCGGACTTATGCACTTTAGGCTTGCTCGTAATAAAGGCGCCACTTATGTGACCTTGTTATGGATTGCAAGCCAAAAGTGGATAGTCGCTGACATCAATGAATACCATAGCCTCTCACTATCAAGCTTTTCAGAGACAAAAATGA